>Ga0209092_10000044_pt1 | contig 98837 bp, 111 predicted proteins | sample FraStrMetagenome_FD_187446 | JGI IMG/M metagenome (GOLD analysis project Ga0209092, IMG submission 187446) | Marine eukaryotic phytoplankton communities from Arctic Ocean - Fram Strait ARC3M Metagenome (SPAdes) (version 2) | ecosystem: Environmental > Aquatic > Marine > Oceanic | place: Fram... | reverse complement strand
TTTGCAAAAAAAAAAAAAAATGAAAAAAACGGAAAAATGGACTCACTGCAAAAAGCTCTAAATCTGATTTTTTCAAAAAAAGTGGCAGACCAACGACTTTTTTTTTTCGTTTTTAAAATATGTGCATTTTTTGGTTTAGGCGAATTTTTATATAGCATTATTATATGATTAATGCTACTCAAAATTCGCCAAAATTCGCCAACAAATATTCCTGTAAAAAATGTAACTATTCATGCTCTAAGAAAAGTGATTTTATAAAACATAATGCGAGCATAAAACATAATGCTACTAAATGCGAAATAAATGCTACTCAAAATTCGCCGACATGTGTTTGCGGTAAGAAATACAAACATCTATCGAGTTTTCACAGACATAAAAAAATCTGTAAATTTTATTCTGAAACAAATAAGGATGAAAAGGTGGAATCAAATACGGATGATAATATTAGCGGAGATATGAATTATAAAGATATGTTTCTACATATGATGAAACAAAACCAAGAATTACAGAAAACAATGCAAGAAATTATACCTAATATTGGTAATAATAACAATAATATTAATAATACGAAGTTCAATATTAATTTATTTTTAAATGAACACTGTAAAGATGCGCTGAATATTATGGATTTTGTTCATTCATTGAAACTTCAAATGACGGATCTGGAAAACACTGGTAAATTAGGGTTTATCGAAGGTACGAGCAAGATAATTATCGATGGTTTGAAAGAATTAGAATTACATCAACGCCCGGTTCACTGTAGTGATATACACAACGCGATATTATATGTAAAGGACAATGATACATGGGAACAAGATAATGACAATAAAGATAAAATGAAACATGTAATAGATGAAGTAAGTAAGGCGAATATGAAACAATTACCGAAATGGATAACTGATAATCCGACCTATGCAACGGACCAAGAATATATGAAAATTGTATCTAATATAATGAACGTGGACATGGAATACAATAAGTCGGAGATTATTAAAAATGTATCTAAGGAAGTGATAATTGAGTCCGATCAGATAGTGAAAAAGTAATAACTGTAATATACCACGATAAAATGTATTCGATATTTATGAAAAAAATAATTATTAGTATAATTTAAACATGTTTTTTTTTAAGTTACGTAATATTTCAAAGAAGAAAGAAACTAAAACAATAGAAAATAAATACAATAATATACTTGTTACAAGTCATGAATTTAATTTATTTGTGAATGAATTGAAGCACAGTAATACTGAGTTAAATAATCAAATTATGACTAATATGAATATGCAACATTATGTAGAAGCAAGAATTAAACATTATTTAGGTGAAATGTATCCAATGGATATAGTGTATCCAAAGGATGATTATATAAATGTTGATATACTATTGAACGACATGGATAATACGAGACGAATATATCCTAAGGGTATATTTGAACATGGCATATACAGTAGTATGGTATGTAAACTCACCGCTCGTGGACTAATTGCGCTAAATTCAGGTGTAAGTGGATATACAAAGCGCCTCCTCCCTTATTTAGAGGCATATAATTTGAAGGACATGTATATGTTATACTTAATAGGTGACGTAGAGAAACAACTCGATGATTATTATTTATCAAAAATACGGTTGGAGGGATGTAACAAATCTGTAATCATAAAAGCCGCCAATTTACATAGACACTGGGGAGTGTTATATTCAAAGGAAATGTTTGATAATGATATACCATTTCAAAATAAAATTGGAACTGCGCTATGGAGAGGTGCAACAACTGGTCAGGTAGGTCGGTGCGCGAATCGATTTGACCTCGTCGAAAAATATTTTGATAATCACAACAAAATAGACATAGGATTTAGTAATATTGCTTGGGGGACAGTAGATGCTTCAGGTAATATTATTGATTACCATTCTTATACCAAGTGGGTAAAAGGCAAAATGTCGATAAAGGAACAGCTAAGATATAAATATTTATTGGCAGTCGATGGAAACGATAAGGCAAGTGGATTGAATTGGCAACTTGCTTCAAACTCATTAGTAATGATGGCGAAACCTACAAAAATTAGCTGGTTAATGGAGGACAGGCTCATTCCGAATGTTCATTATATTCAGTTAAAAAACGATTTTAGTGATCTCGAAGATAAAATAGAATGGTGTGAATCACATCCTAATGATTGTCAACAAATGGTAAATAATGCGAACAGTTTTATGTCTCAGTTTTATAACGAGAATATGGAACGATATATTGAGACGCAGGTAATTGTACGTTATATGAAAAAAATACAATTATCTAAGGTGCGATTTACATGATTATCATTTTCATAGATGTTCGCTTGCTGTTATTATGTTTTCTATTTATTATATTAATTTGAATATTTTGCGACGAATTTATAATAGATTTTTTCGTGATTGGAATAACATCATTCGTTTCGCTACCATTAAACCGAACCCGATTGAAGAATATGGGAATATAAACCAAACGCATAGGTGTTCGCTGTAATATTCGACTTTGACATTGCTCCGAATGAAGTGAATACTGTTTGCTATACTCTAATAAATCCGCGAATATGGAGCCATATAGTTTGTACGTGGTCATATTAGTGATTGCAAAGCGGTCATTAAACTGGTAATATAGAGCAAAGTTTGGAATACAAATAGTATGGTCACGTACATGATTAAAAAGAGCAGTATTAATAGGATTTTTATATTTCACATCAGGACGCAGGAATATGACATAATCAAACTGTTGTTTTGACGCCGATATCATTTTGATTAATTGTTGTTTTGAATACATTGCGCAAATGAAATTATCTACGCTATTATAGTTCGTATTCCATGGATCAGGATGTGATCTGTATTGTTCAATGATTATTTGTTTTTTAATTTCATCCTGGTCATCAATTTGTATATAATTAGGATTCAATAATTTATACTCATCATTATCTAACTGAATATGAAATTCGTTAGTTCGTATATTATTATAAGCGGAATTTACTTTATATGTATGCATGTATATAACAATCTCAATATTTTGCTGCTGCAATGGGTGAATAATGTATTGTTTTATCGATTGTATAGTATATTTTAAACTTCTGGTGATTCCCCAAAAACTCAGCGCGATTCTCATTATAATATAAAATTATTTTATATTACAATGATTTTATGTTTTAGATATATTGTGAATAATACTTACTAAACCGGTTGCGAATAGAAGCATTTTTGTATGGTCATCTGCTTGAAAAGTATGTGTATTATTGAATGGGTAAAATATATACATTAATAGTAAATATACTCCAATTAAAAAGACGGCCTCTATTTTATCTTTTCGTCCGGTAACAGATTGAATCTTTTTCAGGATTTTTTCTGAATCAAAGAACGAGTTTTGTATTTTTAGTCCCCATTCGCGCAGTAATAATATGATAAGTAATACTTTTAAACTAAGTAACAGATAAATATAGTAATGTAGTATTTTTTCGGAGTTCATTCTATATATAATAATTTAGATTATTTCTAAAAAGATAATCATTATTATCCCCACAATGAAAAAATAAAATTGATTATATATAAATTGTAAGTATGTATGATATACAAAATAATATGATATCACAAGAAAATACACGTCGGGCATTGTCCAGTAGCGCGAGCACATTTATAGAATTATTGCGCAAAAGAGTGGTTGTTACTCCTGCGTCTTCTCGCCATTCAATTTCTACACAGAAGTCAATTAAGAGATCTTCAACGCAAACTAATTTACACTTACAAGATAATTCTAAATAAAATTTTATTTACGTATTGTATATTAAGTTAGACATAATGGGAATTAGTTTTACAATAATAAAAGTAATGGACCTGGCATATATAGCCATTATTTATTGCTTTACTGCGGTAATATTATCAGTTATTACAAACAAGATAAAAGATTATTTTCCTGAACAAAATAATTATGAGAAATCAACCTTGTGGCTGGTGTTTGAAATTATTGCGTATGTATGGTATATTGCGACTGTTGTATATATAGTACGAAATATGGTAGCGCGTATTCCATCGCCGTTTAATGATCGATTTGGTTTTTCTCATATCAAAATGAAGGAATTGCACTCGGCGGGTATGTTTTCCATCATATTCGTTCATTTACAAGAGGAATTTATCGATAAATTGAAATATTTAAGAGACGACCGTTTGAATATAGTTTAGTTATCCACAGTTATAACCGATTTTTTATCTTTATCAATTATAAGTAGGTATGCCAAAACAGAATTTCGAAGAAAAGGAGATAGAAATATTGAGGGAAGCTGTAGATATTGCGGAAAAAAAAAGTAGTCAAAAGGTAGTATCATCGCCCGATGTTAAGAAAATTATTTCAATAGTAGAGAATTTCTTGCGCCAAAAAAAACTTATTTGTTACGGAGGTACTGCTATTAATAATATATTACCTGTAGCAGACCAATTTTATGATAAATCATTAGAAATACCTGATTATGATTTTTTCTCAATGAACGCACTGAATGATGCCAAAGAATTATCGGATATATATTTCAAAGAGGGTTATTCTGATGTGGAAGCAAAGGCAGGTGTTCATCACGGTACATTTAAGGTATTTGTGAATTATATTCCGGTAGCTGATATTACTGCGTTAGCAAGTGAATTGTATAAGTCAATTAAAAAGGAGGCTATCAGCGTGGCCGGTATTTTGTATGCGCCCCCGAATTATTTGAGAATGGCAATGTATTTAGAGTTATCCAGACCGAAAGGGGATGTCAGTCGGTGGGAGAAAGTATTAAAGAGATTGATATTGTTGAATAAGCACCATCCGTTAAAAGGTAAGAATTGTAATTTGGTTGACATTCAACGTTCATTTGAATCCAATAAGGTGAATGAAGGTGATATGTATGAAATGGTGAAGAAGGCGCTTATTGATCAAGGAGTGGTGTTTTTTGGTGGTTATGCGAATTCATTGTATTCGGCGCATATGCCGAAATACATGAGGAATTCGATTAAAAAAATTCCGGATTTTGATGTACTATCAGAGGATCCAAAGACGACAGCAACGATTGTAAAAGAGAGATTAGGATATGATGGTATTAAAAATGTTACTATAAAAAAGCACTCTGCGATTGGTGAATTAGTAGATGAGAATTATGAATTGTCAGTGGATGGGGAAACAGTAGCGTTTATATATCGTCCAAACGCATGTCATAGTTATAATATATTGCATACGAAGCATGCGAAAATAAAGATAGCGACGATTGATACAATGTTGAGTATGTATTTAGCGTTTTTATATTCAAATCGTGATTATTTTGATCCGGACCGTATCTTATGTATGGCACAATACTTATTTTCTGTTCAACAAAAGAATAGATTACAACAAAAAGGATTGCTTCGTAGGTTTAGTTTAAGTTGTTATGGTAAGCAAGATACTTTAGAGGATATGCGGTCAGAAAAGGCTGCGAAATTTGAAGAACTTAAAGGTAAGCGTGGTACACCCGAATATGAAGAATGGTTCTTAAAGTACACACCAGGGGTACCAGGTGCGTCAGGTAATGTGAAACCAAAGAAGCAAAATGTTACCAAAAAGGGAAAGTCTAAACCTAAGTCCAAGTCCAAACCTAAGTCCAAGTCCAAACCTAAGTCCAAGTCCAAACCTAAGTCCAAGTCTAAAAAAAGAAAATACAGAAAAACCAGAAAGGTTCGCCGAATTGCTGGTATAGAAATTTAAACAGTTAAATGCTGCTTATTTTGAATAATCATTTCATGTAGGTCTGAATATTCTAACCATTTAATATTCCATCCATGCGTGGAGGAAATAAAGTTCATCATAAATTCATCACCATATAAGTAACATGTTTCCAGTAATCTATTTATATAGGAAATTTGCTCTTTAGTAGAGAACACCACAGGATTGTGTTGTTCTATATTATTTACATACATCCAGACCTTATTATTCGGATGTAGTATACATCCGTCAGACTGTAACATAGAGGTAGGTACCAGAATTCGTTTATACGCACTTTCTCTAATGTCTAATTTATGTAATGTTTCGTCGCCGACTTTAAATAGTACACCTCCTGTACTTTTCTGCGTATGTTCAGTATTATATGCCATAGATAAATTGAATCTATTTCTGGGACCGAGCAATATAAATTTGCGTAAGTAATTAAAATCCGGTGATAAATATGCGGAATGTCCTATGGTTTCATGTCCTATTGTTGAATATCGCGATTCATCTATCATTAATGAACCGTAGCCAAATACGAATTGTTTTTGTGACTCGATGTAACTATGTATACAATAAATAGTTATTGAAAGAGCGATAACTATTACGAGAATATTAATCATTTATTACACTATAATTAGATAATAAATGATACATATCATATTCAAGCTCCCATAATACAATAAGTAAAATCCTTGAATGTTTTTAAAAAGAGTGAATGCGCTGTGTTTGCGTAAATAGATGTTTTGATGTTTTCTGGAATATACTGAGAAATGGTCAATGAAGCATGAATTATAAATATACTGATAAGCCATACTAATTCGCGTAAGCGGTAGATAGAGTAATTGATAACATTCCAGTCGTTAACATAACTACACATTTTGGTCGGACTATTTCGCAAGAAGAACTCATGTATATCTAAAATTCCTCCGAATGTTCTACTTACTGCGTTTGTGTCATAAAAAGTATTCAAGAATTTCTGTATACCTCCAAAATTCCACAAGTTAATGAATAATATTTTATGTCCAATAATGCGTTCTGTAAAAATATGAGGACACATTGCGTCGGTGCAATTATCATAGGTAAGTTCGTCGTTGCTAATAATAGGAATAAATGTGGTTTTGCGTAACTTATCAACGAGGTCGTCGTTGCTGGTGAATGTACTTACGATAATTTCTTTTTTTGCTGAAATATTCATATAATTAATAAATAATCGGTCATTTAATTTTTTATATATATTTTTGTCCATTTTATGTATTTCTCTCTCGATGATATTTAATACTGAATCGAGATGTAGAGTATTATTGAACTCCTTTCGCATATCAGTATATAAACGTTCTATGAGTTCCATTTTATTTAACATATAAAAGCATCCCAACATTGCTCCGACACTCGAACCTGATATACGATGTACTTTTGTATATTTTTTATATTCGAGTTCTTTAACATATAGTAAAGCACCGTACATGTATATTCCCTTAAATGCTCCACTGTCTAATACAAGGTCCATTTCACTCGGGACATGCGTTTTATCAACATTTTCTAATAATTTATGAATATAGTTTTTATAGATTGGCATATATACTTTTTGCATAAAATTATAAAAAAAGTATAACGATTAATAAAAGAACGATTATGAGCGGACCTGATTATATTGCGATTCAAATAGTGGTATATTGCATATTGGGATTTGTAATAGGATATGGATGTAGAACCTTTGTATGTACAGATAATTCATTAGATCAGATAAAGGCTTTAGAAGAAGAAATAGATGATATAGAGCAACAAACAAATGATGAATTGGATAGGAGGGCAGGCGACATTTTAGAAAGAATTGGTTCATTCAATAGTATACAAGCATATCCAGTAGTAGAATCAGAATCGGAACATATAACTCCATCGGCACCAATGTACGATTCGAATGATGACACAGACAATTCTGTGTAAAAATTGTAACTATTTATGTAAGTCTAATGCCTTTGTGATTGCGTAGAAGTGGCTTGCGAATAGTATGCTAACAATAATGTAGCCGTTAAAATTAAAATTTCCATCTCCTGAAAATGCGATTGGAATATATTTTGCCATATTTTTTTTTACGAATGGTAGCTGGAAGATGAAAAAGAGAAATGCAACAAAAATAGGTACTTTTAATTCGTCAAAAATAAGTTCCATTGAATCTTTACGGTTTTCTTCTTGGTATTTCCTCTGCATCATTTCGTTTTCGTCGGCGTAATTTTTAATATAGTCATCGATTTGAGTAGTGTCTTGTGGAATATAATTGGGTTGTGTCTGTTGATCAGTCATAATAGGTTGCGTGTTTGTAGGAATATCACGTGACGGTAACTGTCCAGCACCAGATGAGGACAATTGTTGAATTTCTTTACTAAACTCGTTGGCGTTGTAAGGAACAGATTCTAAATCGGGCTTTTGAACACGTGTTTCTTTGGCTTCTAAAACAATATTTTGTTGTGAAAATTGTGAAACAGAAGGATCGCTGGGTAATTCTTCTATAGAACTGGTATTGCTCATTGATATAATATATTATACAGAAGGTTTGTTGAGTGTATTTACGCATTTATGCGAAAGGGATGTGTTTTTTCGATTTATCATAAGGAACTTGCTTATGCTTAACCTTATAACATGAATTATCGAATTTATATGTTTTGTTCTCAATTTTATTGATATTCGGTGCTTTAAATATAAGACAATTGCGTTCATTACACACTTTTCTAAATAAAGTAGCAAGTCCAAAACCTAAAATAATAGATATAACATAATCACTGTATTTTCCATAAAGTAATCTTTTAATTTCCATATACTATATAAGAATAAATTAGTTTTGAACAGGAATTTCTTTTATTTCGGATTCGTCTGATGGACATTTTACTTTGTTGTAGTCGAATGAAAATACATTATCTGCTTTGTCAACATATTGTACATTACTGGAGTTATTTGGACTGGGGTATACATATATAATAGTAGGGTCTGGTTTGGTAATATAAACGAAGAATAATCCAATTGCGAGACTAATAATAAAACTGGGAATATGGAAAAATTTCATGGTGATATATATATTGAAATATTATTTTGTATACTGAATAACTTCGGGATCATTTTCTATAATAAATTCAGTATCTTTTACTGCTATTTCAGATTGAACTAAATTGTTTTGTTTCGCTATGTAAAAATCTTGCTCTAAATTATAGTAACTGTATTTTAACGCACGGTCTTTCTCAATCATCGGCATTAAATCATTTATATATAATTCAACCGCATCTTTGGTAAACTGTTTATCACTATCATTTTTTCCTTTTTGAATCAGTTCTATAATTTCGTATTTTTTTTTTATTATCGCATCATTATGTTCGGAAATAAGTTTTTTATTTTTTAAGTAGGGTGTTGCTTCGATTAATTCATTCAGATATAATTCATATTCTTTATTATTTTCGATAAATTCGGTTTTTATTTTATCAAATGCTGCTAATGTGTTAGATTCGTCTGAAAACTGAAAGAATAGATTTAATTTAGTTTTAATGATTTCATCCTTATCATGCTCCTTGCTATTATCAAACATGTCAATAGCCCATGAAATTGTGCCATAATCCCCTTTTTGAATAAGAATATTGAGTTCACATGGTTGGAATTTATCACGCGATGTTGCTCCACATTTAGCTTGTAGTTTTCTATTTTTTTCTATGAATATTGTTCCTACAGGATTTTTACAATGAACACACGGTAATCGCATCTGACGAACACGTTCTCTTTTTTCGGTCAAGGATAGATTTGAATTATTGCTTATTTTTTTCTTTCTTGTTTGTAGAGCTTCTTCATAGCGCTGTTTAAGCTTGTAATAGGTATTAGTTATTTCTAATATTTTGGGGTCATTCATAATTGTATATGTTATGTACATATTTTTTTAGCCCATAAAATCTTGAAACTCATCTGTTAATTTAGGTAAATCGGTAATCATAGTGTTAGATGTCTTTTTCTGTTGCTGTTTGATATCTTGCATTAACTTAATTTTTGATAATATGTATGTTTTTTGTTTACGTAGCTTAATATCTTTTTCTATTGGGGTTAGTTTACCCTTGTATTGAACTACCAAAAAAATTGCTAAACCTAAAAAAAAGAGGATAAACCCTGCTATATTAAAAAAGGCGTTATTATATGTATTTTTTATGGTATGGCATTTTTTTAGTGTTTCATTGACGAAATATTTCATTCCAGGTTCAACTAACATAGGACGCTCCATTGTTAATACTCTAAATTATGAAAATAAATTATATATATTATTTATACATGGCTTCATCGTTTTTGGCATTAATATTATTTGCTATACTTTCAATCGTCTATTTTATCATTAAATATTTTATGTATTCCAGCTCGCAGATGAAAATAGTAACTGGTATTTATTTCTTACTTGTGATAGTAACCCAATATATAATAAGTTTATCTGCGATAAAAGAAAAATGTGGAAACAATGATTATGTTGCGGCATTTATGACGACCGCTTTTCCTTGGACCTTTATATTTGGAATTCTATACATTGTAATGACGATGTTTCCCGCATGGAAAGCCCCATTTGCGAATACATTTGGATATGGTTTTGCGAGACTGGCAGGCGTTCGTACATTGTTGGTAGACAATATATTAAAGAAAGACGCATATAAGCAAGGAGGGGGAGGAATGCGTAAAATCTTGAAACGCTCTGTTCAGAGAGGTGGAGGAGAAGAAGAGGATGCTGGATTATCCAGTGTAAAGGAAATGACAAAGGCGATACAGAATATTTATAGTGATCCGTCTATGTTAATAAACGAGATTACAATTGATAACTATGAAACATTTTGGTCACGTATGAAGCCATTATTTAAGTCGAGTGCAAATGAACATAAAGACGCATTGTTTAAAATGATTTTACTCAAGGATGTAGTTGCTGAATGTCTATGGTATTTACTGACAGGTATGTTGGTCACATCTATGGTTGCGAGTTCAATTGTGAATACAAAATGTAGGTATTCTATAGATGAGATGAAAAAGAATCAAGATGAATCAAATAGGGCGATAAATAAAGAGGCCGAAACAAAAGAAGAACCTCGCGTATATTCATCTAATGAATAGAGAAAACAATAATATAAGTAAATAAATCAAAATATATTGCTTGATTTATTTACACCACATACATTTTGTATTTTTTACTGAACAATCAATACAAATGGAAGGACATAAATAACAATACCCGAATGGATTCGATCCATGATTGGGGTTTGTATAACCGTGTACTTTTTTTTGGTGACATATATTGCAACATGCTCTACATGGACTTAATGGATAAATTCCAGCGATCTCATATATTTTATGACGTTCGCATATATAATCGTTTGGGTTATTAGGCGTCATTATAGTTTGTGTAAAAATAGCTTTAATATAGAATCTTAGGAAAGGCTAAAAAATACAGGATACATAAATAACACAGAATGGCGGTTACGACAACGATTAACCACATGGGTAATATTGTCTTATTTCTATAACCGAGACCGAAATCTCTAAACGTTCCATTTTTATTATATATGAAATTAGGTTTGACTGTATGAATAAGAGTAAAAATGGTTAAAAATAATATTATAGATAATGAAATTATATTTGATCTAATAAAACTGCGGGATATCATTATTATTGTTATATAATAATGATAATTATTATTTATTTTCATTAATAACCTTCGTCTCCATCATTTTCACCATGATCATCGTCATCCGGTATATGTGACATGGACATTTCTTCTGCCTCGATTTCTTGTCCTACAAGAAATTCTTGCGCCGCTTCATCTGTAAAATGAACATTCATATCAAAATTACCGGTTTGCAATCGTTGTTCAACTGAACCTTGTGTATCAAATATTTCGCGTCTTTCTTCGTCGTAAGTTTCTTTGACATATTGTGTAAGACCTTTTTGAAGTCCTTTTCCCCATTCACCTAATTTATGAGATTTGAATAATTTATTAATTTCTCTCTGTTCTTCTGTGAACTCTTTGAGTCTGGTTGTCTTGATAGTCTTCTCTTTATCGGAAGATCTACTGATCTTTTTCATAATTTCTTCATGACTGAAATTGATATTTGATTTATTACTGACAAACCGCTTGGTAAAATTAATCAATAGACTTGCAATTTTTTCTGCTGATTCTAATTGAACACCAGCCACTATATCTTCTTCGTCACCGTAGTTCCCGGTTCGGATGTCATCTATTTCTGCGTCGGTAGAAACTTCAGAGAAACGACCATCCTTGCTGGCAACTGAAGACGATTTACTAACCACTGTCTCCGCATTTTTTATATAATATAAATATATTTTCAATAAACAATATTCGTATAAAAAGGTACTTGTGACTTTGTCGAATATTGAAACAATTTTCTTATCAGCACCAGGAATATTTGTTGGAGAGAAACAAGGTATAATAGTACACAAAACGAATAAATTCTTACATTCTTCCTGTATATTTGATAGTATACTATCAAATTTGTATTCATAAAATTGCGGCAAGAAGGAGTAATAATCCATAATCGTTTTTTTAATATCAGTGTTATGATCATCTGAAAATCCCCAATGTTTACATATTTTGATTTTATCGTATTCTGTTTTATGTAATATAATATTTGGATAGACGTAACATAAATTATTTATACAATCCAACATGAACTCTAATATTCTATACGCACTATTATGTTCAATGTTCTGAAATTGAACATTTGCCTCTTCGCGTAGTGGCGACCACGATGTCGATTGATTTATGAATTCCATAACCGGCGTCATTTCCTTTGACGTGGAACGCCCATGAGTTAAAAGAAATTTAACAATATCTGTTTTCATTTTGTCGGTCTCCCTTGCCAAATAATTTTTAATAGCCTCTATTTCAGGAGTTTCGGTTTTCACTCCAATTTCGAATGTATCGAGAAGGGATGTTAATAATTCTTGTAGTTCCTTTGGAATAGATGTATCATCGCTGCGTTTTAAAAACAGTAACATGTCTCTTATTTTTTGTATTCTACTTATGGACTCGTCGTTTGCACTGGTTGATTTAATATAGTTGCGCTTATTAACTACTTTTAATAGCGAGGTCAATGCCGAACTATCATATGAAATATTTTCGTGCTTTAAAAATGTTATCTGGTCGGATAATGAAACGTGTTTCGGAAAATTATCAGGTTTTTTGATACCGATTCTTTCGAAATCTCTATGTAACGGAATATCATTTTTAAAATTACATATGGAAATGAAATAATTGTATATAACTTTCTCTGTAAACACATTTGATTCTGAAGGTATAACAAGTTTTGTATTTGTGTCATACAAGTAGTACGGCGCCAAAGGAATTTCAGAAATGTCAGTAATTATATCTGAGTAATCTTTAATGGTTGAAATATCGCGCGCGATAGAAGCATCTTTACTAATAAAATATTCAATAGGTGTTTGTATTGTATCATTATTCATACAACATGTATTTTCTAAGAACGAATCTCCGGCATTGGTTTTAAGAAGTGCGTCTTCCTTTCTTACTTGTTTATTTATTTTTTCAAATATTTGAAGTGAAAATTTGATTATTTTAGAGCGGATAATTAGAATATCATCATCTTGATGAGAGGTGCCCGATTTCATTTTTTCTACGACAGAATCAATGAATCCTGATCCTAATGCTTGTAATGATTTTATCTTAAAATCGACAAGTGGGGGTAAGAATGTATTCCAATTTATTACATCGTGTTCTATTGGAACATCCACATTTACATCACCAGAGGTAATATACTCCATTTTTTTAGTGAGCATTCTTTCCATAGATACGTCTTTTAATATGTCATTTTCAATTAAATCGCGAATAGTTTGACTGAGTGCGTCGGATTTAATTCCGGCTATACTATTCCATGGCGTGATGGATTTGGCTTTTATTTTCAATATAATACATGAAATATAAACGATGCCGTCCATATTAGACGATTTATCAAGTGGAAACCCATCAAATGATTTTATACATCCGGGAAATGTTTTTTTAGTTTTAATATTAGGTATAGCAGTTTGTACGAACATGTGCAAATAGGAAGCGGTAATAACGATTAACAAATAGTTTTTGATATCTTCATACGATTTAGTCTTTTTTCCTTTCGCTGCTAATTTAGCCTGGCGCTTTTTATGATCATCTTCCGAAATAATCTTGCGCGTGTATAATTTCAATACATTCTGAATAATAGGTATGTAGTATTCTTCTACATTTATGTACATATAGTTAGTCAGGGCAACAATAATTTTATAGATAGTGAGTGCTTCAGGATCTTCTATCATATCTTGTAGATTTTCCATATCATCCAATGAAATTTTCTGTTCTTCTTCAAGTAGATCGTTTGTTGATACTTTATATCCTGCTTCATTGCGACCTTCTTCGTCTGAAAAATCGATATCGGAAATTTTTCTACCACTGTGTTTATCTACCCAATAACTTCCGTCATCGCTGTGCTTACCTCTTTCTTTTCTAATTTTTTCCATTACTGCCAAATAATTTCCTCCATCTAAATAGGTGGACGCCATCAAAGGTATAAAAGTGGGTAATAATTTAGTATTTGTTTCATTACAATATAGCCAATATGGACTTTCCGTTTCTTGTGCCTCGCGTGTAAATAGGAGTTTGAATTTCAAAATGTGATTTTGTTTTTTTACGAAATCTGGTTGTCCTAATATTATTTCAAGTATTTCAGAAAATGGACTTTTAACAACACTACTTCCATCTAATAGTTTTTCAAGTCCTATATTATATCGAATAGTATTATATTTATAATTGTTGATTTTATTGATTTTTCTGATCTGGACAACTTGATTTTTGTAATAGGCGAAATTTGATAGTAATACATTTGATAAGTCCTCTATAGATAATTCATGACTTAAATCGAATTCCTTTAATAAGTTTTCCAACGATTTACGTTTCATTACAGATTCGGTTACATCGAGGTTCATGCATTTATCACTAAGAGTGAAACACTTGGGTTTAATATTGCAAAACATATTATCAGTAATATCTGCTCCTTCAAATCCTTCACTTAATATCCATTTATTCAATACACGTTTGTAGTATTTATTTTTTTTGCCTTCCTCTTCTAATATTGCATAATCGTTGTCAATAACGGTGCGTTGTTTGCGAACCATAGCCTCAGCTTCTGTTTGTGCGGATTCTTCATTTAATCCAATACTTTTTTGAAGTTTCTCGGTTAAAAACAAGGTAAATTCTTCGGGTGTTTTGGTATCTTGCTCATCTTTATATTCCTCTATAATATCATACCGTGTTTGGTCATATTGTTTATCATAATAGATAGTTTTTTCATTATCTTCTAACAATTCATCTAATTCGATGTATTTTTTTGCGATTGTTAGTGTGGCGCATGAATTGTCAGTGGCTTTTTCTTTTTCTATATATTCTTCGTATTGTTCGTTGCCTTTTTTTAGTTCATCTTGAATATTTACTGTTTCTAACAAATGAAGGTTGGCTAAAACGATTGCAGAACATAATAGTTTTCCTTTATCTAATGCGTAAATACTTCTTATTAACTCGGTTGCTGTTTTTGTTTTAATATCAGTAATTCCTGGAAAATAGTTTTGAAATATGACTTCGTCTAACAAATCTTCCTTCGTCTTAGGATGTTTACTATCTGTTAATAATTGGATAACAGAATTAAATGGGATCGAACTACTTGTAATATGTTTTGTAGTATTTTGTATAATACCCTGAAATATCTTCTGCTTTTCTTTATAATTTTTTTTATAATCAAGTATTTTGATTTTTAAAAATGTATTCATTTCTTCATACATTTTATAGGTAATGTCATCGGTATAAATCATAAATGGTTCTAATTCGGAAACGAGTGAAATTAAACTGAGGTTACCTGTATTATATTGGTTTGTATATTCGAACAATTTTTTGGTGCGCGGAATAATTACGTTTAAAAACTTATCATAGATATTATGTTCTTCTACACTATCACTTACAGTAATATGTAAATTGGTTTTTAAAAAGTTAGGTATAGTGTTGTAGTCGAATGCCGTTTCTAATTCGTCAATGGTAATTTTTTGCGTGAGGCCTATATTTGTTTTACTATAATACCCACATTCATTTAATCCTGCTCTGGACAAAATGGAGGTTCCCGGCAAATATTGCTTAGAATTTTCGATAACTGGTTTTGACATGATCATTATACTACGAGGCTGAATGCGCTCTGTATTAAGGATACGTTGATTGGTTATTTTTGGATTCATGTTTTGTTTCTGTGTCGCGAACGTATCTTCGTAGTCATCTATTTCGACGTGCTGTGTTAGAATATCAACGTCATTATGTATATTTAATGTGGTCATTGCCAATGGATTATTAGTCATTTCGTATGGTGTTAAAAATGTGTCAATAGACCTCAAAAAATATTTATATTTATTATTATCAGAGGGTGTGTTGTTTTTTTTATAGTTTTCGAATATTTCAATAAGATTATGTAAATCTTGTGAGTTGTCATGTGGATTAAAAAACAGATTATGAAGTTCGGCAACAGGTAAAATGGGTATATGATTTTTTTCAAAGTTTTGTAAATGATGAATTAGAGGACGATGTCCAGCGCCCTTTTTTTTCGGTATTAATGCGTTTCCATAATCGTCAAATTCTGAAAATTGGTCACGTAACTGAATAAATCGTTGTATCATTAGATTTAGACTGGTCATTACTTGTGTATTGCGCTGTGGGGTTGGAATATGTGCGAGTAAATCATCTAATAAGCTTGCGGTTTGTGTATCGATACTGAAACGCTGTTTACTTTTGTCCACTTCCCTCAGTATAGACACTTCACCTATTGCTTTACCATTAAAAATGGGTCCAGGTGATTCATTAAGTACTTTATCCACTTCGTCTGTAAAATCAGGTGTTGGGGTTGTTCCATAAAAATCATATTGTTCGTCTTCATCTTCCTGTTCTTCTGGTGTTTTTTCTACGTCTTCGGACAAAACCTCTGTTTCATCAACGAGGGGGTCAATTGGTTTTGTAATAGAAGGTGGAGGGCGTATTTTTATTTCTTCGATAAAAAGTTCTTCGGGTATTCCTTTGTATGCGAAATCGATATAAATGTGGTCGTTACTTGGATATAATTTTATTTCGATCATATCTTCTTCTAAATTAGATATTTGTCCAGTGATAATAGATGGGAATTCTCCACCAAAGTGAACATCAATCCATACGTCAGGTAGTAAATTATTTTGTTTTGCGAACCCGTCGCTCGCACCACGCTTTAGTAAGATGAATGTTTGTATAGATTCATCTTGTAATGATTTGTCGCTATTTAACAATAAGGTAAAAGTTTCATTTGTTTCTGTATTGATAATTTTAAGTTTAATGTTATCGATATAATCAATTAAAAACCGTTTATCATTATATAATTCGTTTGATGGCGAATCAATCTTAATAACATCGTATACTTGTAAAAAAATAGAATCACTTGAAACTGACATATCTTATATTTACAGTAGAAATTAATATGATTAACGTATTAAATCGATTTAAGAATAAATCGTTATTTAATGTTAATATCATGATGTCTCCTGTCGTATTTGATAAAAGTTATATTATATCCAGTGACGTAAATGATAAGCCTAATATTCATAAAAAGGGATACAGAAGTAAGAAAGGCGGTAATTACCAAATTTTGAGATATGATAAAGAGATGCTTGCCTATGATAATTATATTAAAATGGGAGTATACCGTTCTCTAATTGTAAATCTAAATAGTAAGAAAATGGTAGCATTTTCACCGAACAAGTCGATATCCATTACTGAATTGAAATCGGAAGGAATGGATAATATGCGCGCTGAAGAGTTCGTAGAGGGAACAATGGTCAATCTATTTTATGATACAGAACTTGAAACATGGGATATCGCTACTCGTAGTACTGTGGGTGGAAATGTGAAATTTTACCGCGATTCTGCAAAAACATTTTCTGAATTGTTTGAGGAGGCGCGTGTCGAGTGCGGACTGAATATTGAAGATAATTTGGATAAGAAGTATTGTTATAGCTTTGTTCTTCAGCATCCTGAAAATCGAATTGTAACACCATTTGATAAAGCGTCACTGTATTTGGTCGGAGTATTTATGTGTGTGGATGGAGAAAAAGACGACATTGAGGTTTCGGGATACGATTTTACCGATACAAATAATAATACGAATTTACCAGAGGAATTACAGAGAGTCAGAGAATATTTTATTAGTAGTACAGGTGTGAAATTTCCAGAAATTTATAATGAGACAGCACATTCGAAGGAAAATTATATTGAACAGTATGCGTCTTGTAATACAGATTATAAGACAGTGGGCGTAGTGTTTAAAAGTATCACAAATCCATTTATTCGCTATAAATGTCGTAATCCAAATTACGAGGAGGTGCGACGTATGCGTGGAAATCAATCGAAAGGGCAATATACTTATTTGGAGCTCCGCAAATCAGGAAAAATGAGCACTTACTTGAAACTCTATCCAGAGGATAGTAAGAAGTTTGGAACATACAGAGACCAAATTCATAAATTTACCTATGCCCTGTACAATAATTATGTGCGATGCTATATTAAAAAGGAGAAACCACTAAGAGAGTGGCCACAGCAATATCGCATTCATATGTATAATATTCATCAGAAGTATATCAATGAGTTGGTGACAGAAAAACGTTCAATTCGTCTTGCGAGTGTTATTGAGTATTTTAATGATTTACATCCGTCAAAACAGATGGCACTATTGAATTTCAATCTGCGTTCAAATGAAAAAGATACTGTTCTAACAAACGTTGCAACCATTATTAAGATTGATGAAAATAATTGCGAACTATAATTGAAAAAATACTATAAAATTGAAAAATGAATGAATTCAATTTTATAAAAAAAATAATTGCGTGTCGCTACTACTTTTTAGATGTTAAAAGGTGTAAATAAAAAAATACATAAATACAATATGAATACTTATTTACTGCTTATTGTTCTTGTGTTTTTTGAATTCTTTGCGATCGTCTAATTATAGAGGGATTTTCTATTATTTCTTGTTGTCGTTTTTCTTTTAGTTCTTTACGATACTCTAACCTTTTTTCGCGAAGATATTTTTTTTCGAGTTCTCGTTGAATAAACTCTTCCTCCCTCATTTTTTCTCGTTCAGTTTCTATAATTTTGCTTTTTACATTTTCTTCTTGAATTTTTTTACGATAACTATTTTCAATTAATGTGCGTCTTTGTTCCCACAATTCCAACATAAATGGATAGTATCGTTGTCTAACTTGATAACTATTGTGTGTGCATAGTTCTTTTCGCATTTCGTTCCAGAGACGACGCTCTTCGCGTGTATTTACTTGTAATTGCTTAAACATTGTCTCAATCAGTTATTATTTTCTTATTTATAAAATTAAAAAAGTTATTTCAATTTTATAAAATAAATTTTTTATATAGATGTTATACATTTAACGTCTGGATCTACGGCTACGTCTGGATCTACGGCTACGTCTGGAACCACCCATGCCCATAGGATTACGAGAACCACCACGACGAGTGCGTCTGGAACCAGCTTTGCGATTACGTGTTCTGCGACCACCTACTTTAGCTCCACATGATCCACCACGTCTTGATTTACGACTACGTCTTCTGCGACCACCCTTCCATTTAACGTTAGTTTGACCACTGCGGAGTGCATTCATAGCAGCACATATATTCATCGCCTGTTCCTTTACCTTGGAATTAACTCCTGACCAGTCAGAAATAGACCAAGCACCTACACCTGCAAGTCCTGTTTTAATCATACCACCTAATTCGGATATGTTAGAGTTATTCACTGTGGCAGACATTTGTTGAATAGCTCCTGCTAATCCACGTGTAAAAGTACCAGAGACTGCTGAGTTCAAGCCTGACATAGCGTCCGAAGCTACACAACTTAAAATGAAATGTCCTCCATACATAGAAGCAGATAGAAGAGCTAATATTAGAACACCATCAAATACAGTGCACTCGCCATCACCGCCGCGCATACCACCATATCTTTTACCACTTCTGGTAATTTTTTGAAATTCTCGGGCGAATTCAACCGGTTCTAAACCTTCTTTTTTTAATTCTTCGTTCATTTTGTTTTCAATTTCTTGAATCGATGGACAGCGATCAGTCATTATTTATAATATATACGAGTAAAAAAAAATAGTTTATATACAAAGTTAAAATTGACGCAGTACTTTATTATATAATTCAATTGATAAATCGATAACATAAATGAAATTATTAATCACCGTAGTTTTTTGGATAGGTTCATTATAAGCTAAACGAATTGTGCTAAAATCATCATGTGGGTGATTTTTCCTAAATCCGCAAAACCCTACGGTTTTTTTATTTACAAAATATTGATCGTACAGCATAAACTCCAGGAGTTTACCGATCGTGTAGTCGTGATTTTGTAACCGAATGTCGTAACAATTTTCTAATGTAGACGTGCTTTCTTCAATTTTAATAGCACCAGACTCAAAAACTGTCCTGAGTTCCTGAAGCTGTGTAATAATAACATTACACGATGCCTTTACAATATCATGATTTTCAAATACACCAACTGTTTCAATTGTAAAATCATAACTATCCTTAACGTAATGTCTCTGTGAATCCAGAATATTCCAGTTTTTTTCAGCAATTGCCAATTCCTCTTTATTGAGACCTTTTTTCTTCGATTCCTTCAAATATTTTCCCAACTCTACAGTTCCTTTTTCATTGTCGACTGTATTACCATACGCACATGTGGATACTACATTAAACATGCCGTTATTTTTGGCAGATGATATAGATAAAGTGCATTCAAAATGTAGCGCCTCGCCTTTAATTTCTGCTGACATTTGTGGACGCAGCTTTACGATATCGATATATCTTTTGGTGATTGGATCTGGAGGAAAGATCTTCGTGCTTTCGGCTTCGGATATGAACTTGCTGTTTTTAATATCGTATACTTTGAAATCTTCTGTTGTGATGTATTGTATGGCATCTGAATCATTTACTTTTTCCACAATTATTTTATAATTTTCAAGAGGCAGTGATAAATCGGTAATATGAATAGGAACACAACTCAATCGCTGTTTAATAATTTCGTTATTTAGTTTAGTTGAATTTTTGTGAATAATACAATTATTTTTTTCGTGTGGAAATGTTTCAAAAACAACAGACGGAATATCTGCAACAATTGTTCTTCGCACAGCATTTGCTATACTTATATCTACACCACTTAGGGTAAATTCCATTTCAGCACCCCGTTTATTAATTGTCACGACAGGTTCAGTCATTATTACTATTGTTATATATTTTATATTTAGGTTAAACTTATATCAATTTTATTTTATATTTAGTTAAAAAGAATTTTGTTTATTATTTTAAGTAAATATAGATGTCAAATATTTTATACTACAGTAATTATTGTACTAATTGTAAAAATGTGTTAACTACCTTGTCTAAAAGTGAAATAAAGGAGGAACTGTTTTATTTATGTATCGACAAGAGAAAAAAAGGGCACGATGGTGCCACTTATTTAGTATTGGAAAATGGACAAGAGCTTCGCTTGCCTCCGACTATTACAAAGGTTCCGGCATTATTGTTGATTAATAATGGACATCGTGTATTATTTGGCGACGAAATCTACAATCATTTTAGACACAAAGAAACTCAATCAAAAAATATAGCTACAATGAATAACGGCGAACCGATGGCATTTTCTTTAGGTAGCTTGAGCATGAGTGGTGTAAATTCCGATAATTATAGTTTTTGGGACATGTCGAGCGATGATCTATCAGCGAAAGGTAATGGTGGTCTAAAGCAAATGTATAATTATGCGATTCCTGATAATGATACGTCTATAGAAACCCCGCCAGATAATTATGTACCTGATAAAATTGGTGGGAATGTGTCACTGGATTCTCTTACACAATCGCGAGAGCAAGAATTATCAAACAAGTAAAGCGGACTTAATAGTTTTTTTCGTTAAAATATTTAAAAAGAAAAAGAGTTATTCATTTATAGATAAATATGGCAGACAAGAGTTTGGTATTGAAAGGATTTAATGAACATTTTATGGAGTTTATTACTGATATAAGTAACGTATTCCCAGATGACTCTGAAATACTTGCAAGTAAAAATGCGCTGTCTATGTTAAGAAAAGCGAACCCTCGTATGATTATTGATGTATGGCATCGTCACATCACGATTAAATACGAGGATGAAATAAATAATTCGAATATAGACTTCTTTGTGAATAAGGATTATAGTAGTGATGTTAAAAGTATGAATAATACTGATAAAATTATTAGTAAGATTAATATGTTGAAGAAACCTATTTCGGAAATGAGTGAGACGGACCAAGCAAAGACATTAAAGTATATTCAAAACCTATCGAAACTAACCAAATTATATTTTATAAACTAAGATTGATTTAAATAGGAATTATTATAGATTTGTATAATGGAAAATTATAGCGAGGAGTCTGAAAAAAATACGGATGTTCCAACTGAATTTAAGAAGATTACAAAGGATTTTGTCAGAGATATATTAACCACGTTTCCTGAATATATTCCAAAATTGTGTGATGACCTAAAAGATATTGGAATGAAGGAGCACTGTGATGAATCTGTGAGTAGAGTATATGAATATTGTAAAACTGTATTTCCAGAACGATTTTTTGATATTTTGTATCAAAATGAGGATATTTTTACTGATTTGAAGATAGATACAGCATTTTTACCAGATATAGATTTCAAATATTTTTGGTCATGTGATATTTCAGATAAGACCAAAGAAACGATTTGGAAATATCTGCAACTCATGTTGTTTACGATGGTAGGTTCATTCAATAATACCGACAGTTTTGGAGATACAGCGAAGATGTTTGAATCAGTTGACCAAGAAGATTTTAAATCCAAATTAGAAGAAACAATCGGGCAAATGCACAATGTGTTTAATTCAAGTGAAACAGGAGAAGGCGATAAAACGAAAAGTGGGATAAATATGGAGAATATTCCTAACTCCGATGAATTGCATAGTCATATTACAGGAATGTTAGGAGGTAAACTTGGCAATTTGGCGCGCGAAATAGCAGAAGAGACAGCAGGTGATTTGGATTTAGATTTGGGGGATGACGCAAATATGGACGACGTGTTCAAGAAAATGATGGGTGATCCTTCCAAGCTAATGGGATTAGTCAAAAATGTAGGAAGTAAATTAGATAGTAGAATTAAAAGTGGAGAACTGAAAGAGAATGAACTTCTACAGGAAGCTGGAGAAATGATGAAAAAAATGAAGGATATGCCTGGTATGGAGAATATTCAGTCTATGTTGAAGCAAATGGGTATGAATATGCCTGGAGGTATGGGTGGACGAGGTCGAGCAAGAGGTGGTCAACAACCGGATCTTGCGTCATTTAATAATATGATGGAAGAGCAAACAAAGCAAGCACAAATGCGTGAACGTATGAATAAAAAAGCGACAGAAAAACAACGATTAGACGCATTGCAAAAGGCGAAAGAAGCTGCTATGCCGAAAAGAACAGAAGAAGATGCTGCTAAGGCGATGAAAGAGTTGCTTGAAATGGATGAAGTAGATAATTCCAAACGAAATACCGATTCATCGTCTAAGAAGAAGAAGAAGAAAAAGAAGAAGGTTTAAAATAATAATTATGATATTTATACTTATAAATTTAATGCATATAAGTATAAATGACGAACGATAATTCTGATATAAAATAAATTATATCTTATCAATCATTTCATCGAATGTATACATTTCTTTATCTAATTCTACACAACTACTATCTATAACATCTACTATTTCGATAGTAATGTAATCTGGAACGCACGTAAGGTCCAAATACTGAACTACATCACTCAAAATGTGTAATTTTAATTTGAAATCCATATTATCTACTATACATTTTCCTGTCCATCTTTCTAATGGTAATATTTCATTTAAAGAACTTACACGTCCGCGTACTCCTTGATATTTTCCTTCACGTTTTCCGGGTTTTCCTGATGGGCATTTCATACGCCATTCGCAAGATAAGGCGTTTATATGATTTGGGAACCCTGATAACATGGTACATATTTCCCATGCACCTCCTTTACCGTGAGTGGCTCGTGCGCCGCCTTTTATTTCTTCATTATGTTGCCTTAATCTTCGCATAGGATTGTTTGTGGATCCATTATATGTATTATTCTTGAATTGGGGTAATTTATTTCTTAAAATGTAACAATACCACATTATACTTATCTATTTGTTTTTTTATTCTGTTATTGAACTAATCTCAGAATATTTTTAGAATAGTCAAGTTTCATTATTTTAAAAATAATATGATTAATTATAAAAATAGAATATATATAATGACTGTAGAATTTTGGACAGAAAACCCATATGTATTACTTGATAAAACATATATAACTGATATTTGGCCCTCAGAAAATATGGATTATACACAAAAAATGAATGCAATATCCAGATTGATTATGATATTATCAGGTTTAGGATTTATCACTTTGCGATCATTTCCTATTTTGATTACTGGTATTGTTACTTTAGGTGTAATTGTTCATATGTTCAATAATAACACAACCAGTAGTGAATCTATTAAATCATTCGCGAAGGAAGGATTTACAAATAAAAAGAACTTTGATATAATGAAGCATAATTTTGAAAAGACTCAGGTGAAAAACCCTTTAAGTAATGTATTATTGCCAGAAATTCAAGATAATCCTACCAGGAAATCAGCGCCTCCTGCATTTAATCCAAAGGTTGAACACGATATAAATGAAAATACCAAAGACATGGTTGCTCAGATAAATGAATCAAATGAAGGCATTGATAAACGTCTTTTTAAAGATTTAGGGGATAATTTTGGATTTGAACAATCAATGCGAAATTTCCATAGCATGCCAAATTCACGAGTCCCAAATGACCAAAAAGCATTTGCGGAATTTTTATATGGAGATATGACTTCATGTAAAGATGGTGATAGTTTAGCATGTGATAGAAACAACTATAATAAATATCCTGGAAATTAAATTTAACGGTTTAGTAATTATAATATATTATTATAGTAATAATAATGGCTTCAGTTAGTGATTATACTTTTAATAATATGTCGCGAATTGGTAATGACAATTGTGACTTAAGTCAAAGAAACCAACAAAGCACAAAAAACGCAAATTACATGCTTACAAATTTTGGTGCTTCCGATTGCTTAATGAAAAACAGCATGGACATGGCACTATCGCAACCAAATATTAACTATAGTGGACCAAAGCAAATGGCTCTTGATGGATGTAATGTAGACACTAATTCCAATCTATTGATTGGATCAGTTCAAACAAATCCTCGTTGTCGCATTGATTTACAAGAGAGACCATACAAAACGGTTCCTTTCTTGGGACGTGGTGCTGGCAACCCCGTATTAGAGTCACAATTAGTACAAGGAGAGCAACATTCCAGTAGAAAGAGTATTGATCCTTCTTCTGAGAAATCTTATATTCCTTTATCTCAACCAGAATTAATTCCTTCACTTGCGTCTACTGTCAATAATCCTGCGAATTTGGTAGAGGGTGTTGCTGCTGAGGGTTGGATTCGTGGTGGATTACCTTCTCGTGAATTAACCAAAGATTATGACTATTTCACAGGAAAGAACAAATAAGTGATTATATCAAAAAATGAATATAAAATATAAGGCATATTATATTTTATATGGTGAACTATAATACTGATTGTATAGTATCTTATGATGATGATGATGATGATTATAGAGTATCACTATTAAACGCATATAATATAATTATGAATGACAATAATTTAGACGAAGTATTTTTAACATTGTGTGTAAGGCAGCGGGATCTATATGAACATGTTAAAACGGACCGAAATATTCTAACTATGTTCAGTGATATTATGAAATCAGATAAGAAGCCGAATTGGATATCGGATGATAACGAATTTAATTTTACCTACTTACATAGTTATGATTTTTTCGGTGATTTTCATAAGATACTATGTAGTGTATTGAAACAAGATGATGCTTCTACACTGAAAACGTGTGATTTATTGAAAAATAAAATAATAAACAATATATAAAATGGCATCTACCAGAAATAACAATACATCTACAGACTATAAATTGGAACAACGTAATTTTGAATTAGCACAAGCATATACTCATAGTCAGTACTATGGCAAATCGAATATGCCAGCCACACCTAATTGTGGTTTAGCGCCACCCAAATTTTCTATTCATGAACAGTCGCATAATGGTATTGATATTGAATCAGAATTACGTGGTATCGATTCTACCAATTTAGTAAAACCTAAAGCACCAGTGATAGTAAACATGAAGCAAATACCTGAGGTTGTATTTTACGATCGTGGTGCTATGATATTACCTGATCAATTAGTTGTTGAAAAGAAACAACGACCCTATTTTATGTCTTAAGAAAATTATTATATAAGATATATATAAAATAATGTCGTTAACCAGTATAAAAAGTAGTCAGCTTAGAATTGAAAAAGATTTACAAATTTCAACCTTCACTGGTCGATACCATTTAAATGTGCCTGGTCCTGGTGATAATGTGAATTATGAATCTGATCCCCATATCCGTTTACAGAAATGGGGAGCTAATTACCATACAAATACTGTAAATTTAGAGAGTGATTTGAAAGGAATGACAAGAAGTTTGAACCGTGATTGTGCGAAAACCGATAATTATTTAGAAAATCGTGTGAAATCTGTTCAAGTGCCTTCTGGTGTAAGCAATCCTTACACAGAACAGTCGAGAGCCATTATGCCGGCATGGACAGCTCGTGATTTAGAACAACCTCATTGGAGTATATTGCCTTTAAATCCACAAGAACATACATGTATTCCTTTTCATAATAATTTAAGCACCCGTATCTTAGAGAAAGATTACTATAGTCCTAATGTTCCATGTGTTAAAAACAATACAAATGAAGCATTACCGGTTCATAATTTTATGAATGGAAATAGTACTGTTTGTAAAACGCGAAGTTGTGATACATTATAAATAAATCCATAATTGTATTGCCATTATATATTTATTGTTAAGAAAGTCAAAATAATTATATTGTTTTATTATAAAATGGAAGCTGGTCTTGTTGCACTAATCGGTCTAGGAGGATTATATACAATATCAAATCAAAATAATAAGGAGGCATTTAAGACAAACAATAAAAATAGTAACAATAGTAATACACCTACTAATAATTATCCTATTGAATCAACAGAGGATTTGGCAACAAATGTTAATCAATATGTAAATCCAAATCAAGCATCTGATAAATATTTTAACCAAGATGTTTATAAAACTGACGCAAGACAACAACATACAGATGTTGGAAGCAATCTACCAACTGAACAATATTCATTAACTGGACAACCATTAAATGTAACTGATTTCAAACATAGCAATATGAAACCTTTCTTTGGTTCAAAGGCGCGTGGATTTGGTGCTTTGGGCGAGAATTTTCACTTGACTACAGAGTCTAATTTAGATGCTAAGACAGGTGCTGGGTCACAGCACATGAAGAAAAAAGAACGAGGTGCTCTTTTTAAACCTGAAGACAATGTTCAATGGGCGCATGGAGCTCCCAATATGACAGATTTTTACAGAACACGTGTTAATCCCAGTACAAAGATGGCGAATGTAAAGCCATGGGAGTCGGAACAAGTGGGTCCTGGACTAAATCAAGGGTATGGATCAAAGGGTACTGCAGGGTTCAATTCTGGTATGGAAGCCCGCGATCAATGGCAACCAAAAACAGTAGATGACTTACGTGTTGTCACTAACCCAAAAGTTTCATATGGACTTCAAAATCACGAAGGTCCTGCTGGTCCTGCTTTGTCCAGTATGGCAGAACGTGGGCAGATTGGTAATGTAGAAAAACATGCTCCAGATACATATTTTTCAAATGGTCCTGAAAGATACATGACTACAACCGGTTTAGAGAAAGGTCCTACATCGCGTGCTGTAGAAGTAATGCCATTTGAGAATCGGTCGGAAACCAGTATGGAGTATCAAGGTATTGCGGCCGGTAACTACAAGAAGGCAAAAATAAACGAGAATTATGCTGAACCCGCGAGGGATCATGTGTATGGATCTGTTTTAGGAGGTCCATCAAGAGGTGGTAGTAATGCTGCGACGGATGCTGATTATGGTAAGCATAGTTTTATATCTAAGCCAAATAATCGTAATACGACCCAACCTTCTACTCAAATGGGTGGTGTTCAAGCGGCCTTAGGTGCTGTCATTGCGCCTTTACTTGATGTATTGCGACCTTCTCGTAAAGAGAATTCTGTAGGTAATAACAGATTAAGTGGTAATATTCAGAAATATGGTGCAGGCGGTGAATATGTTATTAATCCTGCTGATAAACCTAAGACAACAATTAAGGAAATGACCGCAGACGCAAAATTTCATATGAATGTTCAAGGACAAACATCTGATGGTTACATGCTGGATAAACCTGTAGCGGAATTAACCCAGCGTTCTACTACTTCATATAATGATTATGGTAATCCCATGTCTACTGGACAAGGACATCGTATGAATGACCCTGAACGCAATCAAAGAAACAATAATAATAAACAGTCTGTTTCTTATACACCATCCGGTAATACAAATACATTTAATAATCAGATGAATATGAATGTGGCTACTGGTCGTGGAACAAATAATAATCATCTTACTTCTCCGAACATGCCTTCAAGTATTCCCAATTCCACCAGTTTTGGTAAAATAAGTGGACCTCAGCAATATGACCAAAATGTTTCATGTGAGCGTATTCAACCAGATATTTTGTCTGCTTTCAAAAACAATCCATATACACATAGTCTAAGTAGTACGCGATAAATGATATAATAAAATCGTGTTTATTTTGAATTCATCGTTCAAAATAAACATACGTTATAAATAGATATTAAAAATAAGTATTCGTATATAAGTAATGAGTAATACGGTTCTTAATATTCATACACATATAAATGATAAATTGGATTATTTTATAAGTGTAAATAAAATACCCAACATTATTTTTCATGGTCCAACTGGTTCTGGTAAAAGAACGTTAGTGGACTCATTTATAAAGAAGATTTATAATAGTGACAGGAAAATAATAAAGAATTACGTAATGAATATAGATTGTGGACATGGAAAAGGAATAAAATTTATTCGCGAAGATCTGAAGTTTTTTTCAAAAACCAATATTCACAGCATCAGTAATGAACAAACGTTCAAGAGTATTGTTCTACTAAACGCCGATAAATTAACGATTGATGCTCAATCAGCGCTTAGGAGATGTATTGAGTTATTTAGTCATTCTACGCGTTTTTTTATTGTAGTAGAGGAAAAATCAAAATTATTGCGACCTATATTATCAAGATTTTGCGATATATTTGTCCCCTTGCCTATAATTAAGAATGAATCTATTAATTTGCATGTGCATAAACTTGATGAAACATATGGTAGACCGGCTTCTGTAAAAATTATAACTGAATATGTAAAAAAACAGATGAAGGGATTACATAAGATAACGGATAATTTAGAACTAATAAAGATGGCAAATAAATTTTACGATAAAGGTGTATCAAGCATTGATATATTAAAATATATAGAAACATGTAAAAATATAGACCCCCTACAAAAATTTACACTGTTAACCTTTTTTGAAAAGACCAAAAAGGAGTTTAGAAATGAAAAGTTGTTTATGTTCTCTATCTTTAATTTTATGTTAATACGTAATAATGACGATTTAGAAAATATTTCATTTATGTAAAATGGATGACTTTAATGTAGCCAGTTTACAAGAATCAAAAAACGAGTGGGTAACTCGTTTGATTAACATAATATCTCCTTTCATTCAAGAAGGGTTCAAGTCTATTTACACAGAAGCATATAAGATGTGCGTAGAAGCGGACGAAGAGGATAAATACTTGATGACATTTCAGAATTTTATTAGTAGAATTCCTAAGTGGAATGATGAGATGATTCAGAGTGAAGTAAATCGTATTACTGAAAAAAGTTCATGTGGGTATATCGAAGATTTAATTACATGTGTTCATATTATTCAATTGAAAGCTCTTACTTGTGTTCGTGTAGGAAAAAAACAAAAGAAAATCGATTTAAATATTCCAAAAATGAAGGATTTTATACACAAAACATATATTCACGTAGCGCGTAAATTATATACAAATATTTATTTGTTTGAAAAAGATATTCCTCCTCTTCAGATTCAAAAGAATAACCGTGAGCTTGAAATTATTGTCAAGGAATGTATTGTGAATGCTGTGCGTGAAACAATACCAGTAGAACACATTTTGCGTTCTTACTTGGAAGAGAGCGTAGAAGAGGAAGTAGAGGCGAATGAGACATTAATTGAAAGCAAGGAGGAGATATCTGAAAGCAACGTTAATAATGATTCAAGTTTGCATAGTGAAATTACTGAAATTATTGATAATGCGAAGAAAGAGGATGAAATAGTTTTGAAAACGGATGACAATGTAAAAATAGATGAAACAGATTCAGGTGTTTCGTTAGAAATAAATGACATAGAATCTGAATCAAAAGATAATGTAGTTTTGGAAAAAGGACTTCAATTTTCTGATATTGATAAAATGATCGATGTCAATAAGAATGAGGAAGATGTGAATGCTCCAAAAAGTGTAGAGCGTCTTGAAATGATTAGTAATGAAAGAAACGAGGCAAGAAAAATGGAAGAACTTCTGGATGATGAAGATGAAAAGATAAAAATTTCAATGGACTCTGTCGATCTAAACTTCGAAGATTTAGGAAGCCCTACCAGTTCAAATAATCAAGATGATTTAGTGGTATTAGATGGGGTTGAAATTTTAAGTTAAATGCGTAGAACCATAGTAATGATTATATTACTACAAATTAAATGAGTGATATTTTAACATTATCATTAGCAAGCGCTACTGTATATTTAATCATTCGTTTCATTGAGATGAAATACATAGATAAAGACGATAAACCTATTAAATTACTTATGAAGGATTCGATGTTTGTATTTTTAGGAGTGTACTTGGCTAATTTTATAGTCGAACAAATGGGAGATATGTCACAAGGAAGCACTATTAGTGGAGGAGCAGTAAAAACACCTGCGTTTACAGGAGATCCTGCGTTTTAAATAATATCATTCTAACTGTAGAATAAATAATAAAATTGATTTAATAACCAATTTTATTTTTACTATAAATTATAAATGAAATATAAAGAATTATATAAGATATTACCAGTAGAACTGATAAAATATATTGGTGAATTTGATAATACTTCGAAAGAAAGGATGAATAATATAATACAAGAATTAAATGAATATAATCATAAGGTAGAAGAATACTGGGCAGAACAAGAAAAAGAATGTCGCATGAGCGACTGGTAGTTATCATGTCGTCGCAGATGGGATCCTCAATTTGCTAATAGATCTGACCGCGTTTGCTATCTAATAAGTGGAGGTTTGATTTATGGTATCAAAATAATACTAATAAATGAATGATAATATTAGTATTATTGAATTTCTCAACTGTAATTGGGTAAATTGTCTATATACAACACTTTTTTCTGTGCGCTGCTATTGAGTTTCTTTTTTGTTACCTGGAATTCTATGAATACATCATGTTCCAATTGTTGCTCAGGAGTATGTTTATGAACGTTTCTGGCAATCATTTTGTATAACTTAAACTCGGGATAACGTTCTTCGCCGCTCTTTTTATATAATATATTTTTATTGTTATCGTCATAACACCAATCTACTATAATTCGTTCGATCGGAGATAACTTGCCACGTTTCATACTAACAATATCATCTACAAAGAAATCAAATAGTGAGCATCCTAACCTACATAAATCAAAACTCATATTAGTTTCTAATCGTGGCTTGGAGTCATTAAAGAAAGGTTCACAATTATATTGTCCATCTGCGTCGCCATTCTTTCCAAAGCAATCACTACAGATGATATGATTATTGTATTTGTATATTGCTCGCCCGAAATCAATGATTTTCCATATTTTACCGAACGTGGGTATTTTGTAAAATTTCCCGGCGAAATTATAATACATGAATTGTCTCTCTGTTTCAACATACATAATATTATTAGTATGGAGGTCATTGTGTGTAAAATTAAACGTTTTCTGATAAATTAAAAGAGTGAAAATTACTTGCATCAATAGAGCAGACCACTCCTTATCGGATACTTCCTCATCCATCATATATGAATCCAATGTATCTGTGCATTTTTCAAGAGCAATAATATTAACTGGGAAATCTGGTATATACGCATAAATATTTTCATCTTCTTCTGACCCTTCCGACTCATATGAAGACATATCATTGAGGGATTCTATATCACTGCCTGCTATACTGTCATTATCGTTATTATCCGTGACAGATGTTCTTGAGGAACATGATGACGAATGCGATGAAGATGTTTTACAGCTTCCTCTACTATTCGACAATCTATTCAAATTTATTACAGAGAGAGCATTTTCCGTTAGGTTGTCATCCAATATAACGGTTTCATCAATATTACTATCATTCTCAGATTCGATCGAAGGAGTAAACATATTATCGTATATATCATCATTAAACGCTTCAACAGATTTCAATGATATATTATTGTTATTAATATTAATTTTCTTCTTATTATTTCTACTGTCGTTATTATCAGCTTCATCATAAAATGCTTCATCTAACGTGAATAATACATCTTTGTTGTCATGAAAAAAGTCGGATTCGCATAGATATTCAATATCATCAAATACATTATAGCGAAAATCTTTCTGATTAGCAATAAAAGAACCATAATAGTCGTTAGCATTTAAAACATCGTGGTTATGTAATAATTTACTGGAGAGAAACGAAAAGAATCCATCAGTGTATGCCGAGTTATTAGAGGCATTTTTTTTCTCAGCTAAAATATTACTGCTTTCATTTAATGAAGGTAGACTAAATAGGTCATCATTTTCTATATTATATTTACCTATTAGGTACTTTGTGGGATCTATAATAGGCGAAAATTTGATAAACATTTCTTTATTTGAAATTGTCGATGTATCAGATGCTTGTAGTTCGCATGAGAAACAATTGTGATTTTCGCGTTTTTTTATGTGCTGTAGTTTAAATCGTTCATTTAATTGAATATTGTTATAGTTGGATTCGTTTAGTTTAAAAAATAAATTATATATTGGGTTGTAATTTTGAATATTTGTCACATTCAAAGGTTCAGAAAAATCAGCACAGCTATTATCCTTAATATAGTTCATTTCGAACATTAATTCTTTTAACCTTAGATTATATAAATTCTCTAATGTTTTAACTTATTATCTCGTTTTTTATGGATAGTTTTTTTGTTAAATAAAAGTAATGACATTAGAATTAAGAAAATTTGATATGAAAAATATTCAATTTCATGCGGATGATAAAAATGGCAGTACTGGCCCTGTTATTGTATTGATAGGTCGTCGTGATACTGGTAAATCTTTTTTAGTTCGCGATTTATTATTCTACCATCAAGATATTCCTATAGGTACTGTTATTTCTGGGACAGAAGCCGGAAATGGATTTTATAGCAGTCACGTGCCAAAATTATTTATCCATGATGAATATAATACGGCTATTATTGAAAATATTCTCAAGAGACAGAGAACTGTAATGAAACAAATGAAAAAAGAAGTAGAAGCATATAAAAGAACCACTATCGACCCTCGAGCATTTGTTATTTTAGATGATTGTTTATATGATTCATCCTGGTCAAAGGATAAACTTATGCGACTGTTATTTATGAATGGACGTCATTGGAAGATCCTACTCATTATTACAATGCAATACCCTTTAGGTATACCACCAAATCTAAGAACAAATATCGATTATGTGTTTATTTTACGAGAACCTTACATTACAAATCGTAAGCGGATTTGGGAGAATTACGCAGGCATGTTTCCTACGTTTGAATCATTTTGTCAAGTAATGGATCAATGTACAGAAAATTACGAGTGCTTGGTGATTAACAATAATGCCAAAACGAACAAATTACACGACCAGATTTTCTGGTACAAAGCACAAAATCACAACGATTTTCGTTTAGGGTCCAAAGAATTCTGGGAACTATCCAAGAATCTTAATTCGGACGATGAAGATGAATCATACGATCCAAATACAGCGCGACGCAAAAGTGCTGGACCAAAAATTAGTGTTAAAAAATCATCGTGGTAGAAATATGTAGGCAATTGTTATAAAATTAATCATTTGATAACAACATGACGTCTGTAATCCATTCTATCGGAACTGTCCATAATTCATTTTTTTCAAGACATATACTGCTATCTTTATAGCCAGAAACGCGCATTTTTCCGCAATTGGTGTCTATATATGTACCACTGAATATTTTTAAAGATCTCTTATAGGGAATACATGTGTAAAATTTGTATGTATATCCTACATTTAAATAAGTATTGCTTATTTTTACCATTTGTCATTTATAAATTGAATTATGTTACTTCAATTTATAAATTATTTGAAATCTGGGTTCCATTCTTTGTTACCATTACAAATTGATAATATATTAATATTATCAATGTTTTTTGACGACGTGATCAATGAATGTTCAAAATCAATAATCCAAATTTTACCGTCATTATCTTCTACAAAATTATACCCAGTTAAATCGGGATATTCGATATTATGTGATACAAGAGTTTGTACTATTATAACAATTTGTTCAAATAATTCATCAGGAATATCTGTAGCATCTTCTCCGTATTCATGTGACAAATTATTATTATCTATTTTCCTCATAATCATAATCTTACTAATAGCGTCATATTCAATAATTTCGGGGACATTTACAATACCTAAATTATATACATATTGCTGCATAGAATACTCTTTGAATTCAACATTATGTTTTACGTAGTAAGAATTGGAATTTGATTGGTCCATTATACCTATGACTATACTATATTAAATCGATTCAATTTATATTAACATATTTAATCCACATCACCAATTGATGGCGACCATTCCTCCTCCTCTTCCACTGATACGTCAACTGGGTCATCTGTATCATCCGTTTCATGAATGTTAGATGCTGCCGCTTGTTTCATGATAAATGGCTGTAGAAATTGGTCCAGCTCGTTTTTCTTGTCACTGTATACAGAAGTCTCTTCGTTCATTGAATTATCCAACCACTCTTGTAATTCTGTTATTTTCTCTGAAATAGAATTGATATCATCTTCTCCTAATTTATTATTTTCGCGCGAATCATTGACTATATCTTTCGCTCCAAACAACGCTGTTTCTAACGAAGACCTACTTTCGTATTGCTCTTTAAGTTTAAGATCGTCCTCCTTAAATTGTTCTGCCTCGTCAACCATACGCTGAATATCCTCAGCACTAAGACGCCCCTTGTCATTAGTAACTTCAATCTTCTCTTTTTTACCAGAGGATTTCTCTTCGGCACTCACATGAAGAATACCGTTTGCATCAACATCATACGTAATTTCAATTTGTGGCACGCCACGAGGCATTGCCGGAATATCAGTGAGTTGGAATTCTCCCAATTTATTATTGTCTTTAGTGAATTGACGCTCGCCTTCGAATACTTGAACCGTACATCCCGGCTGATTATCTACATAGGTGCTGAAAACCTGTGATTTTTTGATAGGAATAGTGCTATTTCTACTAATGACAGGTGTCATAATTCCTCCAGCGGTTTCTACACCAAGTGACAAGGGAATCACATCAAGTAAAAGAAGTTCATTCAATTTTTCATCTTTATTGCCTGATAGAATAGCAGCTTGAACCGCAGCACCATACGCAACTGCTTCATCTGGATTAATATTTTTACACAGTTCCTTGCCATTGAAATAATCCGAAAGTAATTCTTGAATTTTAGGAATTCTGGTAGAACCGCCTACAAGAACGATTTCATGAATAGCGCTTTTACTAATTTTACTATCAGAAAGAACCTTATCTACTGGGTCAATTGTTTTTCTGAATAAATCCGCACATAAATCCTCAAATTTAGCACGACTAATAATTGTATTATAATCATTTCCATCTGCCAGTGCGTCTATTTCAATGGTGGCAACAGAAGCATTTGATAATGTTTTCTTCATAGTTTCACACGCGGTTTGTAGTCTACGCATTGCTCGTTTATTATCAGATATATCAATCTTGCTTTTACGTTTAAAATCGGTAATACAATATTCAACCAGTCTTCTGTCGAAATCTTCTCCTCCAAGATGAGTATCTCCAGCGGTAGCTTTTACTTCGAATACGCCGTCTTCAATAGAAAGAAGTGATACATCAAATGTTCCACCACCCAAATCGTATATAAGAACATTTATCTCAGTTTTTGTTTTTTTATCCAACCCGTAGGCAATAGCAGCTGCGGTAGGCTCATTAATAATACGCAATACATTTAATCCAGCAATAGCCCCAGCGTCTTTGGTTGCCTGACGTTGAGCATCATTAAAATAGGCTGGAACAGTAATTACAGCGTTTTCTACTGACGTCCCAAGATAACTTTCGGCAATTTCTTTCATTTTAACAAGAATCATAGAAGAAATTTCTTCGGGACGAAATTGTTTTAGTTCATTTTTATAGGTTACCTCAATAATAGGTTTGTTATCTGATGTATTTTTTACAGTATATGGAAAATGTTCCATATCTTTCTGAACAGTAGGATCACTAAAACTGCGACCAATAAGACGCTTCGCATCAAACACTGTATTCGTAGGATTTGATGTGCTATTTGACTTTGCTGCGTTTCCTACCAGGCGCTCATTTTCAGTAAATGATACAAATGAAGGGGTTGTTCTATTTCCTTGATCATTCGCAATAATTTCAGCGTTGTTATTTTGCCATACACTTACACAACTATATGTTGTTCCCAGATCAATTCCAATACAAATATTCGTCATTATAACATGACATGCCAGACAATCTTTAAATGTTTTATATAAAATTAATTTATATAAAACTACATGATGATAATATTTACTTCTCACTTGAAGTACCAGTAGTAATTGTAATAGAATCGGTAGTGCCTACTGTTTCGGTAGTAGATTCACTTAGTTGTTCAGCAGTTTTTAATATTACTGGTTCAGTATCGCCAATTGTGATGGAAGTCACATTATGCGCGACATCTTCACTTAGTTGTTCAGCAGTTTTTAATATTACTGGTTCAGTATTACCGATAGTAATAGAAGTTACATTATCAGTGACAGCAGCATCAAGTTGAGTAGCAGATCCGTTCAAATTATCGATAATTGTATTATTTACACGGTCGATTGAGATAGTACCACTTTTCTCTAATTCACTAAGCCCATAATCATTTTTTCCAACTACCACATTTTCATTTTCAAATAATTCTTTTCTGATATCCGCAACACTAATATCATCATTAGATCCATCAGAATTAACGCCAATTAGATTTCCTTTAGAATCAACATTTTGTGACAATTTATTTCCTGTTTGTGATGCGAGTTTTTTATTTTCTTCGATAGCCTTCGTTTTTGTATCCCGAAGACGTTTATCGAATTCCATTTTAGCCTCGTCTTCATTCGTTTGTTTTTCATGCATAAGTTGATTGAGCTCGTTTTCAAGATACTCGACACGACCAGTCTTGTAAGCTTCAGGTTCCCATGGCATCCATAGTCCAACTGGTCCAACATATACATCATGATTAGGGTCAATCTCGCGAAGCATTTTACAGCGAAGTTCTGCTTCTTTTTGGGTGGGATATACACCGCGTACCTTAATACCGCGCGTTGATGTTTGAAAGTTATATGTCTCATTAAATGAATCATCCATTCTGGACTCATTTTTATCAATAAATGTTTTATATTCGTCCTCTAAGGTGGTATCAAATAATGATGATTTTTCTGCTTTAATGAATTCTTCTAAATCGGTCATAACATTTTGTCCGTTCAGATTGTATTTATATGACAAAAACCCAGTAAATTTCTGAAATTTTTCGATAGATTTAGATAACTCCCAGCCCTTTAGGAACTCTTGAAAGATAAACAGCTGTTTGTTCTTCAAAATATTTTCAGGGGATACAAATGATATACACGCAAATTTTTGCCCAGCAATAGCTTTATCTTCTTCTAAAAGATCCACATATTTAGGGTTTTTTGTTCCGTTACTATTTAACATAGGTTCATACGAAGTAGTTTTGGATTGTTCCATTTAGTATCATTATCTAATAAGTTTTAAGTTTTTTAACGAATATATATATATATTTTTTTCTTAATTATATTTATAATATGGATAACAAATTCGTTGATTTAGGTGAACTCGTCAAAAGAGCAATTAAGTATTTAGTCGAAGGTGTAATGGTAGCTCTTGCTGCCTATGCTATTCCCAAGAAGGCTCTTTATTTAGATGAGGTTGCGTTAATCGCTCTCACTGCTGCCGCAACATTCTCAATTTTAGATACATACGTTCCCAGTATGGCTGTGTCTGCTCGCTCTGGTGCTGGCTTCGGTATTGGTGCTAATCTTGTTGGATTTCCCCGCTAAATAATTAGTTGGTTCATTCATACATAATTTTATGAAAAATAATGATATATTAAATCTTTAATTATTATATCATTAATGATAAGTTATAAATTGAATCATTCCTATGAATTAGACGATAGTTTTATGGACTATTTACAATCTACTGTAAAAGTGGTCAACGAATATGAGTCATTATTAGACGCCTTGCAAAAAATGAATAGTCAATCAGAAAAGAAGAAACCGATTGTATTTGTGCGTTCCAAGTGTTCAAGAAAAGGATATGCGTGTTTATATTGCGACGAATCCAATTTCGATTCATCTATAGAGGATTTGGAAAAAATCATCCAACTTCACACGTTTAAAAAGGAACATATGAATACATGGCATTCTAATCTAAATTCAATAATAATGGATTAATATTATTCCATCTAATTACAATTACTGCCATCCTCGAAGCATGGAACATTATTGATAGTCCAATTTCCAGGCATTGCAAAGGCGCACGTTTTTTCAATACCTAACTGATTCTCTCCTAATACTAATTTCATAAATCCAAGTTCTCCCCAATAAGAACCCCATGAATTCCTGATAATCCAATACTGTTTATCAATAGTAGCGTCATATCCCCATCCTACAATAGATATAATATGATTGATCATTTTTAATGTTCTTGGCACATCTAATACACCACCTGCGTAATCGACGATTCCTTCGGCGTTTATTCCACAAGCAATAGGTCCATTCTTGTAAATCTCCGCCATCATATTATCAACACCCTTCACCGCTCCATAACTCTCAATAGTCGCATTAGGATACTGTAATATAGGACTACATGTCCCTCCATTCGATGTAAAGGTATCACATGTTTTACATGTATTGAGTGCTGTACATTCAAACATAGACTTGTCCTTGCATCCTTCTTCTTTAGAGTCTATACTACATGCTTGATATATCATACAATCGTCATATGGTATAGATCCATATTCATGAATAGCTTTGTATGCGGCTAAATGATCGCCTCCGTTACATGAACCTCCCATTCTACAATTCAATAAAAATTGAATACTGAGATTAATATCGGGCCAAGCCGCTTTACGCATAATCTTGATTCTATCAGATAGCGCACTGACGCTTCCGTGAGCCCAACAGCTGCCACAGTAAACAGGTATATGTTGATTAAGATTTTTAGTCAAGTAATTTACATTATCTACGTTGCTCCATGAAAACGATTCTGGTAATGTTGTATTCACTATATGCTGTATCTGATATTGTTCTATATTCAATAAAGGTACGAACTCATTAAATCGGGCGGTGACTCCGAATAAACCGGTCAATAATAAAAAGATATTCATCATTTTATTATAGATAACATTATATTTTTACGTTGTTTCAATTATTAGATAGTAGGTATAAACTCCCATTCTAATTCACCGCAAATGTTTTTCCATATTTCATCCTGTTCAATGCGTTTCTCTCTATCTTTTAACATTGGAAAGAACGGTAGAAACTGTCGTTGGTCCAACAATTCACATAATTTATAAACAGTGTAATAATAGTTTAAGAAATTAACCCTATCGTCTGGGCAATATTTCGCGTATGGGGCCTGAATATCCATAAAAAGATTACACAAGGTTTCCTCTAATTCTTGGCTCATAATAGGTGGTTTTATACCTAACTTATCTTTAATAAATGGAATATGTTCGTAGTATTTATTATATCCGAGTTTCTTCAGTATTTCCTTCGCTTTTTTATTAGTGAGATGGATAATTTCAACACGCTCCTTTCTAATTTGTAATTTGATGTTTTCCAATACTTCTGGAGGGATTTGTGTGCTTTCTTTTGCCTGAAACTGCGCCAATATTTCACGAAAATGATTGATTCTTTTGTACGCATAGAAACATACTTCTTTCGGCGGTTCTTTATAGGATGGTTTATCATTTTCAATTATATATTTCGACGAAATGCTGCAGTTATTACATATAATAAGACCTTCATGTTCGACAGGTATGAGTTCTCCTTTACGACATTCCTTACAAATATCGCTATTGGTAATAAAATTGTTAATATCGAAAAAATCAGTATCAATATTTGATAAGTATTGATTTACAATCGAGTTATTTGAACTTTGGGCTTCTTCTGACTTTTGATTATCGTCTGTTTTTATTTTGAAAAAAGAATCTAATACTCTGGTAGTGTTACCACCTTCGGAAATTTTCTTCTTATTTTCGAAATAATCAAATACATATCCTGAATTGTCCAACAGATATTTTTTCTTTTCTTTTTTGATTTTTTTTACCTTTATTTTTAGCACTTTAATTTCGTCTCCTATATCTAATTTTCGGTCCAATAATGTATCATAGGCATTTAATTCCTCCTCTAAAATAAATAATTGGTGTTTTAAATCAGGTAAACTACACTCGTCATCGTTTAAACCTTGAAGAATTTCCTCGTGTTTACTGTCAAGAGTAGTAATGTTTTTCTGATTTATAACAATTTTTTTGTTAGTTTTAGGTTTAAAAGAAGGCATTCACTTTATATAGTTATTAATATCTCTCTTTAAAATACTTATTAAGGTAAAATTATTATCTTTTAATATATTTTAATTAAAATGGACACAAATATAAAAATTAAAGGGTCAGAAAAAATGGAAATAGACTACGTAACACTGCAAAAAATGGCCTTTTTATACAACGCATTGGAAAAAGGATGGACAATTAGCAAAAATAATGATAAGTATATTTTTATTAAAAAACATGAAGGCGAAAAAGAAATAATGTTGGACAGTTATTTACGTAGATTTATCAAAGATAATTTTGACATTAATAATTTAGATTTTAATAGCAATATGAATTAAATAGCAAAATGAAAAAATTTTTTTCTTTAGCAATATTATAATAAAAAATGGGAGGTGGTCTCATGCAATTAGTCGCTTATGGCGCACAAGATGTTTACCTTACTGGAAATCCTCAGATTACTTTCTGGAAAGTCACTTATCGTCGTCATACAAATTTCGCAATGGAATCTATTGAACAAACTTTTAACGGACAAGCCGATTTCGGTCGCCGTGTCACATGCACAGTCTCCAGAAATGGTGATCTTGCTTACAGAACATACTTACAGGTAACTCTCCCTGAAATCAACCAAAACATGAAAAACTCAACTGGTGATGTTTTTGCCCGTTGGTTAGATTTCCCCGGACATCAGCTTATTTCTCAAGTTGAGGTCGAGATTGGTGGTCAACGTATTGACCGTCAATATGGTGACTGGATGCACATCTGGAATCAACTTACTATCTCTGCTGAACAAGAACGTGGTTACAATGCCATGATTGGTCACACTACTCAACTTACATACATCACCGATCCCAGTTTCGCTGCTGTCGATGGTCCCTGTACCTCCAATGCTCCTCGTCAAGTGTGTGCTCCCCGTAACGCTCTTCCTGAGACAACTCTTTACATTCCTTTCCAATTCTGGTTTTGCCGTAATCCTGGACTTGCTCTTCCTTTGATTGCTCTTCAATACCACGAAGTCAAGATCAACCTTGATATTCGTCCTATTGACGAATGCTTATGGTCTGCCTCTACTCTTGAATGTACCACAAACAAAATCCAAAACCCTAAGGTTACCAGCGCTTACGCTCAATCTTTGGTTGCTGCTTCTCTTTACGTCGATTATGTCTTCCTTGACACTGATGAACGTCGTAGAATGGCACAAAACCCTCACGAGTACCTCATTGAGCAACTTCAATTCACTGGTGATGAATCTGTTGGTTCATCCAGTAACAAGATCAAGCTGAATTTCAATCATCCCTGTAAGGAACTTATCTGGGTTGTCCAACCTGATGAAAATGTAGATTACTGCGCTTCCCTCGAATGCGACCAAACTCTTTTCAAGCTTCTTGGTGCCCAACCTTTCAACTACACTGATGCCCTTGATGCTCTTCCTTCCGCTATCCATGCTTACGGTTCTAAGGACTCTGTTGCTGGTGGTTCTGGTGATACTGGTTCTGCTTTCATCGATGCTGACGGTCTTTTCCAACAAGCTGGTCCCGGTCAATATGACGGTACTGCTGCTGCTCTTGCTGCTGGTTCTGCCGCACGCCACCAGCAAAATACTGGAGTCGATCAGGGTAGTGCTTCTGCTGCCATTGCTTCTGCGTTTAACGCTTATGCCGGCGCTGTCGGTGGACCTGGATGGAATGCTCAAGCCGCTTCTGCTACCAACAAAGCTATCTCTGGATCACAAGGTTACGGAGATGCTAACTTCAACGTCGCTAATGCTGACCTTGTTGGTGTATCCGATGCCGGTACATTCGTTCTTTCCGAATCTGCACTCAAGCTTCACTGCTGGGGTATGAACCCTGTTGTTACCGCTAAGCTTCAACTTAACGGTCAAGATCGTTTCTCTGAGCGTGAAGGTACATACTTCGACCTCGTCCAACCTTTCCAACACCACACCCGCAACCCTGACACCGGTATCAATCTTTACTCCTTTGCTCTTCGCCCTGAGGAACACCAACCTTCTGGCACATGTAATTTCTCTCGTATTGATAACGCTACCCTTCAACTTGTTCTCAGTAACGCCACTGTTGAGGGTACCAAGACTGCTAAGGTCCGTGTCTATGCTACCAACTACAACGTCCTTCGTATCATGAGTGGTATGGGTGGTCTTGCTTACTCCAATTAAGCGTGTAGTCCAATTTTATTTACTTTTATTATAAACTACAAAAATAACATATAATTTCATTTATATTATGAATAAATCATATTATAAATACATGTAACAAGGATACAAAGAAACATTGATTAGACAAACTCATATAAAAAGTTAGCAGGTATTAATATTATCACAAATGGATAATATTAATAGTGAATTACAATCTGTAAAACAGATTATTGAATATGAAATTAGTTTCCTGGATAAATATTTCTTTTACTCCAATATATTTAATAAAAATAAACGCGACTATGAAGATGACAAGAATCTACAATTGTTACAAGAGTATTTTCAACACTCCAATCAAGCCGTGTCAGTTATAAATAAACGTACAGAACTATTATCTCGTATTAAGTCTCAAATAGAAAACAATTGCGATCATACTTGGGAGACAGATCTAATAGACATAGATCCAGATCGTTCTCAAACGATTAAATATTGTACCAAATGCGAGAAAACTCTTTAAAGCGCGTCTAACACTGCCAAATCTCCGTCAAATAATTTGAGTTTTTTAATTTCCTCAATATCCAAAAACTTAATATCCTCATGTACGTACCTTTTTACGTTTTCTTCGTCCACGATTTTCCCTGCGAAAAATCTACAGTGATAATTATCATATTCTACTTGATATATTTCACGGTCTATAGAAATACATAGATTTAACTCCTCCATCCATTCGCGATGTAAACATTCTTCAATCGTTTCATTTTCTTCAAGTTGACCACCAGGAAATTCCCAAAAACCAGCATACGGACTACCCAATGGGCGCAACCCCATAAGAATTTTTCCCTCCTTATTATACAATACTCCACACGCTACTTCTCTCTTTGACATTAATATATATTGATAGATTGTATATTTAATACGTTTTAGATATATAAATATCTGATTAAACACAACAAAACCAGCGAAATATCGTTCTTTTCAATCGCTGTGACTTTTTACACTTATTACATAATTTATTTTTATCAAGGCATTCTCCACATACAAAGGTCGTACATTCTTTACATTGTTGTAACATATTAGTTTCAAAGCATAAATTGCACATATTTTTGTTGTTGATATAGTCTGGGACTATTTTAGACGAGGGTCTTATTGCGCTACGCCTTGATGACAATCGCTGTACGCCTGGATCAAGATCTATAATATTGCATAGTGGTATTATACGCTGATTGTTGCTCATATATTTATATAATAAACATACTATATTTTTATTATATAATCGACACGATTAATGTTAATGTTGATATGTTTTTAGTACGAATGAGTAATCAAAAGAAAGTTCATGTAAATACTTATATCGGTCTGTTTGTCCAAAATGACCCTGTTCCATTTCAGTTTTAAGTAGTAATAAGCTGTCAGGATTGGTATTATATTCACGCAATTTGGCAATAAATTTGGCTGGTTCCCAATATCCAACACGTGGATCATTTAATCCACCCAAAGCCAATACATTCGGATACGCGGTGTCTTTGATATTATCATACGGACTATACTGTTTAATATAATTGTAATATTGTTGTTCATTAGGATTACCCCATTGTTCCCATTCAGGAATAGTAAGTGGAATACTTGGATCACACATTGTATTCATAACATCTACAAACGGAACACCAGCAATAACCGTTCTAAATAAATCAGGTCGCATTGTCAATGCTGATCCAACTAATAGTCCACCAGCGCTACGTCCTTCAATAGTGATCATTTTGTCGCCAGTAAATTTTTCTTGAATCACATGTTCGGCACAAGATATAAAATCTTTGAATGTATTCATTTTATTTAACATTTTTCCATCTTCAAACCATTTATATCCAAGAAAACTTCCACCACGTACGTGAGCAATTGCATATACAAATCCTCTATTCAATAGCGGCAGGATAGACCCTCTGAAATTGGGGTCAACAGTAATACCATATGAGCCATATCCATATAAATACAGTGGATTGGTCCCATCTTTTTTAAACATATCAGTCCTATAAATCAGTGAAATAGGTATTTTAACACCGTCGTGTCCAGTGGCAAATATGCGGTCGGTTTCATATAATGTGTCATCATAATTAGGAACATGTTTTACTCTGAGCACACTTGACTTTTTAGACGTCAAATCATATTCATAATAGGTCATAGGTTTTTTCAACGAATTGTGATAATATACGATTTTGTCAGAGTTATAGAATGATAATACAACTCCCATATTTTTAATTGTGTCGGCGATTTCAATTATATGAGAGGTTGCGTCCAAGTGATCAAAAACCTCAACAAAACTATTTCCATTTTCCTTGTATTCAATGAGCATATATTTCTGTGTAATTTCGATACCTTCAATATATTTGCTTTCGTCGTATGGTATAAAATCGAACCATTCTGACATGTTGGTATTATCGATTGATGTCGCCATAATTTTAAAATTACGACAATCATCCTTGTTTGTAACAATAAAAAATTTATTGTTATGATATGACACTTGATATTTAACGCCAGTGACATATTGTGTAAAATGAATAGGAGTCTTTGAATTACAAGTATCTTTTTCTTTCAAACTGAAATAATACATATCGGTTGTTTCCACGCTACCTTCATAAATAAACATATAATCGTCGTTTTCAGAGATATCAATAGATACATTTCGTAGTTCATCATTACATTGATAAATAAGTTCGTGTTGTTTCGAAATAATATCATATTTCCATACTTGGTATAATCTATTCTGGTCGTCGCCTTGCAAATAAAAAATGGTATTTCCTAACCATTTATATGAGCAATAAACAATTTCGGGTATAGTGTGTTCGATTTCCTTACCAGATTCTATATTATAGATAGAAATTGTATATTTTTCGTTACCAGTTAAATCAACGCCATAACTCATTAACGTTTGGGCATCATTGACTTTAAATCCAGACAAATCAAACGCTGTTTTACCTTCTGCTAATTCGTTTACATTTACGAGAACATATTCTTCTTTACTCTCCTGATCAACACGACAATAACTTGGATAACTTTTTCCCATCTCTGTTCTGGTAAAATAATAGAACTTACTGCCCCACCCATTAGATCGATGAGGAAATGGATAACTATCGTAATCTTGTTGAACATTTGACAATAATTCGTCGTATAGTTCTTTTTGAACGTTTTCACTGTTACTCATGATTTTACTCGTATATTTATTCTCTTCATGTAACATACTAATTACTTTTGGATCAGAACGTAAGTCATCGCGCAACCATTTATAATGGTCTTGGTGTTGAACTGGTGGTTCCATTAAAACAGAACTTGGTCCTCCACGAGTGGAATCAACATTTCCAAAAAGGTTATAGTCAAGAATCTTTTCAATAACAGGATAATCCATGATATAATATAAATATGGTTTATCTATTTATATGATAATAAAAAAGGTATTTTTATTTGTATAGAATTTTTATTTGTATAGAATTTTTATTTGTATAGATTTTTAACCATAAAGAGCACGCATTTCGGAATAGGATAGACGCGATACGCCATCATTTGCGGTAAACATCGCTTTTACGGCGGCATCTGGGCCAGCAACAGCAAATACATCCATGATTTCCTTATTATTATCGTCCATTTTATTATACCAATTTTGCCCTAATAAATCGTTGCCTATTCCGTTAATACTGGTTGATTCTACTTCAATTACATTAGGTTCAGGTGTATCCATTTCATTTATGTCAATCATGTATGCGTGTGGAACGGATGGTAGGTCCAAGTTTATTGTCTCCATTGTATGAAGGTCATCGTATAGACATCCACCAGGTTCCATATGTGCCAATTGATTGGGTTGATTATCGACGCAACCGCTACAGATATTGTTATTCGTGTTTTCAATGTTTGTATCGTAATCGTAATCATCGACATCGACGTCGACATTGGCATTGGCATTGGCATCAAATGGGAAAGGATTTTTATGAAGAGGCTGGGTGTCGTATTTTTCACTAAGAATGCGCTGACATTCGCGCATTGTTAACGCCATAGATGACCCAGAATGGCCGTCGCTTTCCAGTGCGTTACCAATTTCACTCATGAACGGGGAACTACTAAACATAAATCCTGTATCAGTAAGTGTGTCATTGCGATCAATAACAAACTGAATAAGTTCTGTGCGTGTCTCAATAAACGCAAGTGCATTCTCGACACATTTTTCCATTTGTATCCGACGAAGTGTTTTATGTTCTTGTTGTTGACTTTGGTCCATGATGTAAGCTTTTATATAGTAAATATATGATATAGTTTATCATTTCAATTTTTTAAGTGACGGGAGACTTTTTTACACATTTGTTGTCTATTTGGAGTGTTTTGCATTTGTCATCTTGAGGAACAATTTTAATAACACATTTCGCTTTTTTGCCATATAGTGGAGTGGTACATCCCTTTTCTTTTCTATTTTTCCTTGTTTTATTAAATTTGAAAATATTGCTTTTGACTTTATCATCACTGCAATGTGCCCTAAAATTTTCATATCTATCACGAACGTCACAATATGATAATCCTGATTTTTTATGTAACATTTTATTTATATGTTCATGTAATGTGTATACATACCTTGAAAACGCCGCTCTATTTGCCATATGACATGGACGTATTGGCATTTGTTTGAAATTCTTTGCCAAATTGATTCGGCAATATTTACAAGGTAATGTATATTGTAGGTTAACAATAAAATTCTTATAGTATTTTTTGTCTTGAGCGGTGGGATTGACAGGATAATTGAAACTCATTGTATGTAAATAATGCCACAGTCCTGGTCCCCAAACGGTTGTTAACATTCCATCGCCACTATTGTATTGTTTTTGAGTGAACGCACGTTTTTTATTTTTTACGGATGTTCTTTTTCGTGTTTTCTTACCTTTATAATTCTTGGGTGTTTTTGAACGCATTTTCTTTGTTATTACTATTAACATAGAAAACATTTTTCCCATTCATTTTGGGTGGATTGACTAAATCTTTTATATGGTATTTATAAATAAGAATGGATGAAAAATCGCTTCTACTACAATATACAGAATCTACTAAGCATTCGTGTACATTTCTATTAATAGGTATTGTAAGTATTACACTTTATTTAGTTACCTCCGATAAAATGTCGTATATTATCGACATGATAGGCAAATTAGCTATACTTGCTGTTTTGGCATATACGATATTTATTATTGTATACGGAACATATCCTATTATTAAAGAATTGAAAATGGATATTTTAGAGACAAAACATGTATATATTCAACGAACAATCATTCAAAATGTGTTGCTTGTATTTTCTATTATGGCACTGATGTACTATTTTATATAATCATGTGTAAAATACTACTCTAATAATTTTGTGATATGTTTCACTGTATCAGTTTTCTGACCTATTGTTTTATTAAACATAGATGCTATTATTTTAGCATAATAAGATGAATCGTTGTGAAAATCTTTTTTGTTAATGGATATAATTTTTCCATGAAAAGTTCTATATATCATTTATGATAATAGGCATTTTTATCTTTAATTCGTATTGATATAATTATTTTATTTGTTTAAGTATATCAATGGAGATTCTCTCTAAAATTAAAAACATTCCGACATCATATTTTGTCTATTTTGTAATTACATGCATTTTATTGGCATCAATTATTTATGTGTATAACCAGTATGTTGCTCCTAAAATGAACAATTCTGATACTGAATTTTCCAATGACGATAATATTGGCGGCGATAGCAATGGTTACGCCGAAATGACTATGTTTCATGTTGACTGGTGTCCTCACTGTACCAAATCAAAACCTGCGTTCGATGAACTGGCACAAAAATACAATGGTAAGGTAATTAACAACTACAAAATGAAAGTTGTCAGCTTCAATTGTACTGACGAGGAAGATCCTACGGTAAAAGAAGCTATAGAGAAATATAATATCGAAGGTTATCCTACAATTACATTATCTAAGAACGGTGAATTAGTTACATTTGATGCCCAACCAGATGTAGAAACTATGGAACGATTTATAGATGAAGTTCTTAATAATTAAGTATCATCCGTTGTTGGTTTCCATTCGTCTTCTAATTTTTTATCAATAACTTCTATCGGAAGTGCCATGCTATTCCTTCGTGTATCTTTTGAATTTATCAAATCATTCCATGTAGATAATGTGAATGGCACAAAAACTAACTGCAATTCGTATTTAATACTGTACTGTGTCTCTGTAGTATTGCACCTACTCATAAGCCGTTTAATGAATTCAAAAAAATAATCGAATATATTACTCAGCTCTATTGTAGGTAATTTATTTGTATCTGTTATGATATTTTTATCATTTACATTACATATTCCTAATATTTCATCGTAATCAATATCTGTATTCGATGAATTATTACTTTCTAACAGTTCTATACATTTATTTAATGGATAATTTGAGAACATACCTCCGTCGAAATAAATGTTATCTTCATACTTAAAAGGTTCAAATAAACATGGAATAGAAATACTGGAGTATACCGCTTCTATAACGCGCATATTTGGGTGTGTTTTATATGAAATAGTGACTCCTTCAAAACTATTTAGACATGATGTGTAAGTATAAAATTCTATATTAGAAACCTCGTATAATTCTTGTAATGTAATATCAATAGAATATTCTTTACATTTGAATAATGGTGCTAAGAATTCGATAAGTGCTGATATAGTAAATATACCGGTTGTAGTAATTAACTGTAAAAGCTGTTGTGCTGAAATTTGAAATAGTGTGTCCCATGGACGATTGATTACATAGTTGTCGATATTTTCAAACTCTATTTTTAACATAAATAGCAACGACACAAGAGAACCTGCCGAAGTAGCATGTATAGATTGTATATTATCAACAGACCATATATTCTTTTGATGTAAATATTTTAATGCTCCATATAATTGAAGTATATTTGGTCCTCCGCCAGAAATTACCAAATGTTTAATTGTCATAAATATAATGAATTAATGCATTTAGTCTTAAAACTTTTTTTCGTACGGTAGTTTAATATGTCTCATATTTTCAATTTACCTGAATTAGATGATTTTTCTGAGAAAATTAACATGGATGAACTATACGATAAGAAGCAACAGAATGACCTTAGTAAGCTGAATATATTTAATAAACTATTGAATAGAATCCATAATAAAATTAAGCTCACATCACGTCAAAAAATAGACGAACAACATTGTTGGTTTGTTATTCCTGAAGTTATGATTGGAGTACCCAAATACGATCAAGGAGCGTGTATTGCTTATATTTATGAGAAATTACGGGAAAATGGATTCTACGTTCAATATTATCATCCTAATCTTATATTTATTAGTTGGAAAAATTGGATACCTGGATACGTAAGAACCGAAATTAAAAAGAAGATGGGTGTTATATTAGATGGTCACGGTAATGTAATTGATCCTAATGAAAATGCTAATAAACCATTGTCATTATCAAATGATAATATAATATTAAATACTCACAATCCTTCTCAAATTACAGAAAATAAAAAGGAGTTTAAACCCATACAAGAATATAAGCCATCTGGTAGTTTGATTTATAATAACGAAATATTTAGAAAGATAGAAAGTAAGTTTAATTAAGCGCCTTATTTTATGATTTTTTTACGCGTTTTTTTATTCCCAGAGCGTTTTTTTTTACCACCTGTTACTGCTGCTGGTGCTACTGGTGCTACTGGTGCTACTGGTGCTACTGCTACTGGTGCTACTGGTGCTACTGCTACTGGTGCTACTGGTGCTGGTGCTACTGCTACTGGTGCTACTGCTACTGGTGCTACTGCTACTGGTGCTGCGACTGCTCCAGGAAGTTCGGCTGATGTAGTAGATTCTCCTGATGTATCAGTAGGACTATCTGTAAGCACATTTTCAATTTTCTTTTCTAAATTATCAATTTGATGTTTTGTGACCTCTTTTAGCTGATTTTCAACAATAGCTTCGAACATTTGTAAGCCTTTTACAAAATCTTCTTCGCATTTCACATACATCTTAATAATAATATCACGGGATTTGTCAGTCATTTCTTGTAATAATTTATCATCTAATTTTGGATTTACCGTAATTTCTTTTTTAAGAGATTCATTGTTTACAGTAAATACAAATAAATTATCAATTATTTCTAATAACTTACTTTGATTCGAGTTTGCGTTTTCAATCATAGTTTTAACATGGTCAGCATATTGTTTAAATAATTCACTTCCGCCAATAGTGCCTTCATATTCACGATTATATACGTTTCCGGGTTGACATCCAGCGCTATTATGGTAATCACGTAATTTTATTTGAGAAAATTTAGATACATCATCCGGCATATTTTTATTACCAGTAAACGCACTATAAAACGTTTGTAGATCCGTTTTGTATTGAGCTTTCATATTGTCAGACATTGATTTGAATTTCCCAGATTCAAAATCGTATACATCATTGTATAGCACATCTAATTCAGGAATACCCGGTTCATCTGCCAGTGATTTTGTATCTACACTACCATCGACAGTCTTTGAATTGATTTTGCAAAAATTAGGTTTTATTTTAATTTTACCATTCTCTCCAGTAAAATCGCGATTATTTACAAGAGCATTTACTCGTCTACTACATAAATTAATGCGATCTATTTTAACCTCGCTGCCTTTGGGTACTGTGTGTCTATTTTTCAAGTCAACCTTAACAGTTGAACCATACGAATCCTTGTAGGTATAAGAGGGATTGATTGTAGTAACAATTGCCGAGAAAATATGAGCTATTTTAATGTAATATTTGGCAATTCCATTACATAATCTTTTCTTTTTAGCAACTGTTCTTACGTCAAGTTTATCAACATTGGATTTTTTTAAATACAAAACACTATCATCTGTAAGTTCGTTAACTTCGACCCCATCTTTTATTTTTTGTGACAAGTATGTTATTTCTTTGTTGTTCAAATTTTTAGACATTACATCAGAAGTCATAATCACTAAATTGTCACAATACTTTGGGTCTCTTAAATTCATCATATCTGTAAAATTTTGCGTCAATATATAGTTTGCTGCTATTACATCTATAGATTTCGATAATTTGTTGTCACCCTTATCTTGATTTGATTTATTTGATTGGCTGTTTCCCATATAAATTATGCTAATATAAAATTAATTTATATCATGCATATTATTAATTGTATAATACAATTCATCTAAAAAATGACTGCCTCTTTCTCAAATCTTATATTTAAAAATTGATTTAAACATAAGATAATAAATACATTAAACTTTAATGAATATTACCAACAATGATACAAAAAAGACCAAGAAGAATAGAAATACTAAAATAGATAAAGCAAAGATATGGAATGCTTTTGACAAGGAGTACAATAATAAGGAACCAATTGAATGTGTATATCGAAAATATGGCGAGCGAGAAAGCTGTGATAGTTGTAAGTATTCATTGGCAATAACAGAGGAGGGATTCTTAGGATGTACTAATGTTAAATGTGGTATTATTTATAAGGATATTTTGGATCAAAGTGCTGAATGGCGATTTTATGGAGCGGACGATAATCATGGTAGCGATCCAACACGATGTGGTATGCCAATTAATCCATTGTTGAAAGAATCTTCATATGGATGTAAGGTAATATGTGCGGGAAAAACCACATATGAAATGAGAAAAATTAGGCGATATACCGAATGGCAATCTATGCCGTATAAGGAGAAATCGCAATATGATGAGTTTCAAAAGATTATTAATCTGGCGTCTAAGCATGGAATCCCTAAAATTATCATAGATGACGCCATTCGTTATCACAAAAAAATATCCGAACAAAAAACATTTAGAGGTTTAAATCGCGATGGTATTATTTCCGCTTCTATTTACATTTCATGTCGTGTAAACGACAACCCACGAACCGCGAAAGAAATCGCTACTATTTTCAATTTAGATAATACCAGTGCGACCAAAGGTTGTAAAAACGCAATGTCTATTATTAATGATATGGAAAATGATATGGAAAACAATGAAAAGACATCATTCTGTAGGACAAAGCCTACTGCTTTCATAGAGCGTTTCTGTAGTAGATTGAGCGTTAATGGAGAGCTTACTAAAGTATGTCAGTTTATCGCGGTTCGTATTGAACAGAGTAATTTGATTCCAGAGAATACTCCTCACTCCATCGCAGCAGGTATTATTTATTTCGTGTCTCAGTATTTTACCCTAAATATCACTAAGAAGGATATTAATGCTATCAGTGAAATTAGCGAAGTAACTATTAATAAATGTTTCAAGAAATTGGAGACAATGAAAGAAACCCTTATACCATCCGCCATACTAAAAAAATATTCCATTACTATGTAAATTAAAAAAATCGAGGTTAATTGTCGTAGATTCGATAATTTTTTTTTATTATTTAATATTATTATTTATTATTAAATGATAACCGTGAAATTAATGGGTGGTCTCGGTAATCAATTATTTCAATTATGCACTTGTATCTCGTATGGAATTGAGAACCAAAAACAAATAATATTATCTAAAGATAAATTGGATTATATTTCTCCTCATGACAATACATCCAATAGACCTGTATACTGGGATAATTTTTTGTCGAATATGAATAAATATATAGCAGACAAAGAGGATGTATTATGGAAAAGATTTGATTTATTATACAGAGAAGAAGCCGAATATACTATCATTCCTTATTCAGATAGAAATATAATTCTATTCGGATACTTCCAGTCTTATCGTTATTTTGAACATATTAAAAATGATATTCCCGCTCTATTGAAGTTAAATCATTACAAAAATATAGTCCAATTGAAATTTAATTTTAACACTTCGGTTTATATATCCCTACATTTTAGAATAGGAGACTATACGAAAGCAGGTTCAGATACACATCCTATTTTGCCGTTACAATATTATATCAATGCTTTGAATTATACAATCGGTCAAATAACGAATGATGATAGTATATATAATAATATAACTGTTTTATGTTTTGGAGAGAAACAAGATATCATTCAAATAAATAAAAATATATGTCTTCTTAAAATAAATTTCCCGAATATTACCTTTAAATTATGCGAATTGGAATTAGAAGACTACGAAGAAATGATATTGATGTCATGTTGTAACCATAATATCATTGCAAATAGTACATTTAGTTGGTGGGGAGCATACCTGAATCGCAATACGAGCAAAATAGTAACTTATCCGAAGGTTTGGTTCGGAAAAAATATCAAAACAAGCACTGTAGATTTATTTCCTACCGATTGGCATTGTGTTTCCTAACAAAATTGGTTATTACGGAAGCTGACACATTGTTCACCAAATCCGTAAGGGATGTGAGTGGTTCTTTTTTTTCAGTAATGCCTTTATTCGCGTTATCAAATATTAATTTCCACATGTGTTCTAATATATAACCATTCTCCTCTTTCTCAAGAAGCCATGTGCGTATTCTTATATAAAAATCCTTTTCATGTTTTTGTATCGTATCTTTATGTAATATAAAGAATGCGCACGTTGGTGTAGTATAAATAGAAGGAAGTTCGATATGTAATTCTTCACATGCATCTCGAATTGCGTAGTCATGACTAAACGTAGACAAGTGGCATCTTCCATGTCTAATAATTCTGTTTGTTATTTTTTCATTTCTATTCCATGTAGTATTATATTGATGTATCGGTTTCATATCGTTAATTATTCTCTCTGTGAGATTTATAAACTCTTCGTTGTCGAGAATATGATTCTCTGTGTCATCTTGAATAAATAGTGTATATTCACTGAGATTGTCATAATTTTTGATAATATGATGTAAATATGTCTCTCCTTCTCGACCTTTATTCTCCAGAGATTCTATCATATTAATCTTCGAACATGGTATATGGGATATCATGTCATGTAATAATATATTACTTTCTGATTTATTATAGATTATGCATTTATTGTAGTTAATATTTTTTATAGTAGAAAAAAAATCTAAATGATTGTAGTAAGCAACCACAATTTGTAATTGTATATTCATATATATAATTACAAATTATAATTAAATCAATTATACAGACGAACAGAATAATTACGCCTGGCTTTTTTTATCAGTTTTTTCTGAATATTGGTTCTCAGTGTTGTAACATCGTTATATTTGGTTATTTTACAATAACATAATATTTCAGATACATTATATTCAATGTATCCTTTTCCAAATAATTTATATAACATATTGAAATCGGCATGTATGTCATATTTATCTTCGTTCCATTTACATAGAGATTTTTTAATAAGTAAAGTATTATTTACCATTGGGCATCCAAATAGAAATGAATCTTCATTTATTTTACCGTGAGTTATGCATGAAATGCCACTCTTAGAACCAGTATATCCACACGCGGAGCCAATAATATCATATTTTTCAGAAAACCTCCATTGAGTTTGTAACTTATTCTCATACCATACATCACCTGGTTCAATAAATGATATCCATTCATTTGTCGCGTATACCATCAAGTGCGCTATCATAGCATATTTCAAACATATGTCAGCAGATACAATCTTTATATTTTCACTATATTGTTTTAGATAAGAAGTATCCACTACAATAGATGAGTTAATACCAATAATAATATGATAATCAGTAAATGATTGGCTTAATACCGATTGTAGACTTAATTTAATATTTTCATCTGTCACTTGCTGAGTGATTGGCATAATAATAGAAATCATGTCATGTATTTGTTGTATAAGTATACCAACTAATATTTATATTCAATCAATTTTAAATATAATTACAATTATAATAATAATCTCTGAAACATGAACCAGTTATCGTATTGTCCGTTTGAAAATTCCGTATGAATTTTTATTTGTTTTATATGACTTACAATGTTATCCAGAACTATTATTTGGTCATCTTTTACCAAATATTCGTTATCAAAATATAATTTCAATTTACGGTCATGTGTGTCATTCCACCAAGCAATATTTTTTTCATAAATAACAAAGAATCCAGCAGCAATAAAAATTTCGTCGGGTGGAATTTCTACAGATGGTAGTCCATTTTCATTTTTCACCATTATTCGTTTGTATATTTCATATGTGCGTATCATATCTCCATTTACATTTCCATAATGGATCTTATTTTTATCTAATTCATTTATTATATCTTCATTTGGCCATTGTGTTATCAAATCTATATTTGAGTCACATGGTCTACCTCTAAAATATCCAATATCACACCATCCCCACCAGTCTGATTCAAAATATTGGTTATTATATGCGTTCTCAACAAAATGCGTTTTTTCATTCCATAACATATTTACTTCCCAACATGTTTTTTTATTCAATAGAACATTTTTTTCGTGGTTTCTAATCCATTCTTCTTTGTATCTATAATTATAAAAATCTTCTAATTCACGAAGTACAATACGAATTTTCTGATTCTCTCTATATTGTTTAATCATAGGGTAACTATGTTTGTTTGTAAAAATAACCAAATTAAATTTAGTGACATTTGATAAAAAATTGTCTATCCATCGCTTATATGAATCTTTATCGTACTTAGAGTGTAATTCATACCAACACGTAACAAACGTAATCATTAATATAGTTATATTATTTATAGGTTTATATTCATATAAACCTTATCTTTATTATTATATTATACTGTCTGAAAATATGATACCTACTATTATTCATCAACTTTGGATAGGCGATGTATCGCCACCTTCTAATCATATGGATACTTGGAAAAATAAAAACAACCATATGGATTATATACGATGGAACGAATCCGAAATAGTAAAGCGAAATATGAAATTTGAATGTCAAGAGAAAATAGATGATATGTCTGAAATTAACGGAAAAGCTGACATAATGAGATGGGAAATATTATATCACTATGGTGGTGTATTTTTGGATGCGGATTCAATATGCATTGAATCAATTGATAATACATTGTTATCAACCAAAGCGTTTGCCGGATGGGAACAAGAAAAAGTGCGGCCTGGATTAATCGCAACGGGCACTATGGGATTTCCGCCCAAACATCCCTTAGTAAAAGCGGCGATTGACTGGATTTTAGCGAATGACATTAATGTAGAACGAACTAAAAAACGCGCATGGATAACAGTGGGTCCAGGACTATTGACACGTATTTATAACACCGGACTATATAACGATTTAACTATTTTCCCCAGCTATAGTTTTTTACCAATACACGCAACCGGATTGGAATATAAGGCACATGGAAAAATCTATGCGTTTCAAGAATGGGGGTCGACCTTTCAAGGAAAATATGATATTATGAACACGTTAGAATTAAAACCACAATTTATACCTTCTCAACATAATGTATCTATTCTAATTTCGAGTTATAATACAAAGACCAAATACGTAAATGATTGTTTACAATCCATTATGGATCAAGAGGGAAACGTTAATATGGAAATTGTATGGATAAATGATGGTTCCGATGAATTACATAGTCATTTATTGAAAAAAACACTCGACATTTTTATTGACAAAATGCGATTCACAACATTGAAATACGAAGAAAATGATGGTAATAAAGGAATAGGCTACACCTTAAATAAAGGAATTGAAATGTGTAGTCACGAAATTATTCTAAAAATGGACAGTGATGATATTATGGTGCCAAATAGAATTAATACCCAATTAACATATATACTGGAACATCCGGATGTTCATATTTGTGGTGCTCAGATAAAATGTTTTACAAACGATAACACTATTATCAATATAACACGCCATCAATCTATATCATGGGAAGAATACAAAATAAAACCGAAACATTGGTTTATTAATCACCCAACGGTTTGTTATCGTAAATCGTCTGTTTTACAAGCGGGAAATTATAATAAAGAGTTGCGCGAAATGGCAGAGGATTTTGAATTGGAATTGCGTATGTTGAAGACATTCGGATATATTCATAACATGGAGGAGGTGCTACTTTACTATAGAATTCACGACGACCAGGTTACACATAAAGGTGGTAAAGGTGGCAGTTCAAAATGGGAAAAAACACGCGGGGAAATTATAAACGAATTGATGTAAATAAAAAACTGAAGCAAATGTGGTAAAAATTGAAGTTAGTTTTTTGGTATATGTGTATCTTAAATAACTAAACAAATAGTCATAAAACTATAATCGTAAATATCATGTCAGTATCACTAAAGTCAGTACAAACGTCCTCACGTAAAGTATTTTCGGGGACCAAAGTACATATGTCTGATACAGGTAAATGTCCAATAGACGGTTGTTCGTGGGTATGTAAAAGTATGAACTCATCTACATTCGCAATGCACATATCACGCAAACATGCCGAATCATTTGGTCGCGAATCCCACCCTTATAAGTGTGATTGCTGCGACAAGAGTTTCAGTGCAAAAACGCATTTGAATCACCACATCGCCAATCACCATCACATCAAATATATTGAATGTCCTCACCCAGAATGCTCCTATAGCGCAAAAACCAAGCAGTCATTGTGTTCCCACTACGGAAATAAGCATATGAATGAAATCAAGCGTATGTGCGAGGAACAAGATATTTGTGTATCTTGTGGAAAAGAAGACATTATCTCGGGACTATCATATCATATTGCCACCTGTTGTCCCGAAAGTCTAATGTGTAGCAAGAAGTAAGTAGAGATAATTTATAAAATTTTAATATATATAAAAAAGTAATCATTTTTTTATATTTATTTATAGGCTTCAGATAGTCTATCGATTAGTGATTCATGTACGAACAATTTTTCAACATTATGCGTCTCTGATGCTTCTTTGGAATTTTCATTGAAGCGCGTCTTTTTACTTTGGGCAGCACTTCGGTAACGTTCTAAATGCCAAAATTCTATGAAATCGTCTGGAGCATGTGTTTCGGAAACAACTACTATGTTATTTTTGCTCCATTCACGCACTACATCCCAAAATTCGTCATTGTCGAATACATCATATTTTTTAGTATCACGTCGATATTTAATAGGCCATTTAGTTATAGCGTAAGGAGGATCACAATATACCAACATATTCTTCGGTTTTAATGTTTTATAATCCTTGTTCGTAAATTTCACCTTCTTTAGCACAGGTCCAATGCGGTTCAAACTATTCACCATCTCCTTACAGAAATCTTCTTTCTTTCCGTTAAGGTATTTCTGCGAATACGCTCCAAAAAAACGTCCTCCGAAACTCATACCAAATCCTACAAAGGCTTTCATCGCGCTCGGACTCTTCAATTCCTTCGCATCATTATATTCCTTCTCTGATATGGAAGTGGGGAATTTGAACGTACCAGCTTTCACTTCTTTCCACATTTGTATCAAGTCTGGATGATAGTCATTCGCATGTATTTTTTTGACACTTTCATCGCCAGCCATATTTTTTAATACACCCAATGAACCACAAAACGGTTCCATATAACCAACTAATGAGTCGTCATTCTCCCATATACCAAGTAGTTCGGGAGCAATATATTTTCCTAATCGTTGTTTACCACCTAAATACTTCATAAAAATCAATTATACCATATGATAATAATAATTTAAATGAATTATAACAAATAGTATTTTTATTAAAATTGATTATGTATACACATTCTAATATATGATATAACTATATCATGCAATTATCAAACACGCAACAAGAAGCATTTGAATGCTACCAAGAGGGGAAAAATGTATTTATTACAGGACCTGGTGGAACTGGAAAATCGCAACTTATAAAGCGCATTGTGGAAGATGCCAAACAAAATGAAAAAGAATGCCATGTATGTGCTCTTACTGGATGTGCGTGTATTTTGCTTCAATGTAATGCTAAAACAATTCACTCATGGGCAGGCGTCGGTCTATGTAATGGCGATATTGAAAGACTGGCTATAGATATTTCTCTTAATAAATTCAAAAAAAGGAACTGGAGAAAGGTAGACGTGTTGATTATTGATGAAGTCAGTATGATGTCGTGTAAATTGTTTCATGCTCTCAATCTGATTGCTAAGAAATGTCGCTCGAATGACCGGATATTTGGCGGGATACAGGTGATCTTTTCAGGCGATTTTCACCAATTATCTCCTGTAGGCGACCCAGATGAACCGGATACATGTAAGTATTGTTTTGAATCTGAATTATGGAATCAAGTATTTGAAAAACAAATCATATTTGACAAGATTTTTCGGCAAACGGATGAGCTATATATTAAAATTCTCACACAGATTCGTGACGGAAAAATGACAAAGTCATCTGTTGCTACACTACAATCATATGTTGGACGTCAAGTGGATACCACTGTAAATAATATGAAGCCCACAGTTATTTGCCCGACACGGTCGAAGGTAGACGCTATTAATGAAAGAGAAATGAAAAACATTCCTGGAGAGCGCGTATCATTTAAAAAGGGGCGATGTGATTGTCCTGTACTCGATGAATATGGTAAAGACATTTCAAATAATAGTAAATATAATATATTTACGCCAACTGAAGTGGAGTATGAGGCAGAATTTCTAATGAAGAACGTGAATTGTGATAATATTCTTCAACTTAAGGTAGGAGCACAAGTTATGTGTATTGCAAATATTGATATGGACAATGACATTTGTAATGGTAGTCAAGGAATTATTACTGAATTCACTTCAGATGGGTTGCCAATAGTAAAATTTCAAAATAATATTGTGAAAACAGTTGGATACCACACATGGCAAAGTGAAAAAATCAAGACGATTGGTGTAAAGCAACTTCCTCTTCGATTATCGTGGGCTATTACGATTCACAAGTCGCAGGGAGCAACAATGGATTGCGCCGAGATTGATATAGGTTCTAATGTATTTGCTTGTGGTCAAACCTATGTTGCTCTTTCACGTGTAAAATCGTTAGACGGTCTATATTTGAAATCATTCGACGTGTCTAAAATAAAACTAAGTAAAAAGGTGATTTCATTTTATAATAACATCAAAGAACAGCAAAAGATACATCATGTATTCAAGTCTATCTCCGAACCTGAAATTTCTGTATAATTAAAATTTATAAAAAATAATTTGTATTAAATTTTTTATTTTGAATATTTATAAAAAATTGAACCTATATTAATTTATTATTATTATTATTATATTAATAAATCTAAAATGTCGATTCCATCACGTATTACATTCTCACATATAGCAAATGTTATTAGATCATGTGGTCAAACCAGCCAGGTTCCTATGGGGAGATGGGCTATGCGGTCTAAAGAGCAAACCTCTCTTGTCGTAGATTATTCAAATCAAGACCATTGTGGAACATGTAGTGATTATCTTAATACAAAACTATCAAAAAGTAAAGAAATTGATAATAATATATTCGATATCGAATACGCGTATATGGTATGTAATACTCCTAATAAATAATACAAAAATGTTTAAAAAAAAAAATTTATTTTTTTTATACTTTTAATTTTATCTAAATGGTAACATACATAGATAAATTATCCTATAATTATTTATAGCAAGTATTTATATATATATGGATATTTCAATACGCGATAAATTATTAGATAATTTGCAGATAGAATTGGGTTATAGAAAAAACATGTTAAAAGATAAATATGATAATATTACCGAGCTGTCTACTGAAAACAACTTCTTATCTGAAGTGAAAGATAATTACAAGCAGCACTACGATTATATTAAAAAAATAAAGGAAGAACAATATCGATCTATGAGTGTAATTGCGGATTATTTAGATAACTTATTAGAACAAACAGATGGGGCGGATAAATCAATAAGTAAAGCCAAATCGCAGCAAAAAAAAATAGTAACAGAAATGAATCAGATACAAAAAGAAATAGACGAAATTGTTAATATTACAGATAAAAATACAGATTAAGGTTTACTTTAGTATAATTATATATTATTTCAGTAATATATATACTATATGTCTTTCACAGATAAAATCGAAGAGTTGAAAAATAAGATAACTGGGATAATTACACAAAGTTCTGAAAATAAAACTACAAACATGGAAAAGATTTCTCAAATTAGACAGAAAATTGTGAAAATCCAAGAATCTGTCGCTAATATTACTGCCGCAAGTGAGACATTTAATCTTGCGTCTGAAGGATTAGAGGCTGCCAATGCTGAGATTTCTAAATGTAAAGAGGAAACAATTGCCCAAGTAGCATTAATGGCTGAAACAAAAGCTGGGTTTGATGCTGAAAAATTAGCGCTTGAAAATCAAACAGGAGAGAATAGCGCAGCACAAAAAGTACTACAAGAAGGATTTGAAAACACTATTGCTACACAAGCAGCAGAAATAGTTACATTGAATGAATCATTGGCTTCTAATATTGCTACAATTCAACAAATTACAGACGAAACAAATAATAAAGTAAACGAGGTTAAAAAAAATGGAGATGAAATTGGAAATGCGTTAACAGACTTAGAAGGAGATATTGATGGTCTTCAGAAAAGTGTAGAAGAAACCGAAAGTAAAGTTAAAACCAATGACGCTGCTGTGGATAGTTCTACAGCAGTAGAAACAGCAACAACAGTAGATATACCAGCATCAACTGAAGAAACATCCATAGAAGACACCGTAGAAATACCATCAGCATCAGTAGAAACACCAGTAGCACCCGCACCAGTAGCACCCGCACCAGTAGAAACACCAGTAGAAACACCAGTAGAAACACCAGTAGAAACACCAGTAGAAACAGTGGCGTCACCAGCAGCCACAACTGAATCAAAATCCGTTATGCGTCAAGCTTTAATTACTAAATTAAAGAATGAAATATTTGATAAAACCACTCCAGGTAATACATCTACTAAGACATCTAACGCAGCAACAAAATTAATGGAATGGGATAGAGAACATAAAATTAAAAAAACTGAAGCTTCATGGTCTAATAATAATAAGGCGCTTTACCTTAAAATATTTAAGACGTCATTCGGAGGAAGTAAAAAGAGAACCACGCGTAAAAAACGTAAGAACAGAAAAACAAATAGGCGTAAAAAATAAAGGGAATTAAAAACTCATAATCGCATAATATATTTTATTTTCATATATTATACTCAATGGATAACGCCAATTTAGGATTAAATGAAAAGGTTATGCAACTTAACCGACGACTTGCTGAAATTACACGAAAGGCTTCTGTTCTAAATCAATCGAGAACAGCAACACTTGGTGCTCTTCAAGCAATTACACGACGAATAGCTTCATTGCTTGGTAGAATTCGCGGAATAGTCGAGGCGAGAGACGAATGTATACAAGCACGCGCTGAACTTGAAGAGCGATTAAAAAAGACGGATGGATTTGATAGGGAGTTAGACAATATTATGGCTGGATTAGATAGAGCAGTAGAGCTATTGAACGAAAATACTGATATTGAGCGAGAACTTACTGCGATAAACACACAATTAACAGAAGTAGAAGGTATGTTAGATAACGCGGATAATCAAGGTAATCAAGGTGGACCAGGTAATCAAGGTGGACCAAGAGGGCCAGGTAATCAACGCATACCACAACTACCATCTGTACCACAAAATGATCCGCTTGCTGCCCTTAACCCATTGAATCCTGAAGCGGATCCTAATATACGAAGACTCGCGGACCCACAAGCAGCCGGACCAGGTGGCTCAAAAACAAGAAGACGTAGAGGAGGATATAAGTACGGAACAAACTCACGCAGATCTAAAACTCACAAATCTAAAACTCACAAATCTAAAACTCGTTCTAAGACACGCACTAAGACTCGTTCTAAGACTCGTTCCAAGACTCGTTCCAAGACTCGTATGTAAAAAATGAGGAGTGTTATTTGTATAATACTAATAACAAGATATGATTAATTAAATATATATATTTTCTCGGGAAATATATATATAATGAACTTGAAAAGTATTAATAGTTTGCTAACGAACAAATATGTATTATATGCCACATTGTTTTTTTCAATTACAAATGTATTAGGATATATTACTCTACAGGAATTTGACTCACTAATTCTTTTTATCTTAGTCGGATTCTTAACCAGTTACTTTAGTAAGAATATGATTATCATTCTATTGGCTGCTATGACAACAACAAATGTATTATTCACAGCTAAAAAAACCAGAGAATTTATGGCATCTATGGGTCTACAGGAAACGGTGGTAGCTTCATCAAAAATAGCAAATACAAATATAACTGGAGTAGAACTCAGTAACAAGAAAAAAGCTTTATTTGAAAATATGGCTACTATGTCAGGCGGAACAGATAACAACGATGATGCTGCGGTTGGCGGAGATTCAATCGACTATGATAAAAGCATTAAGGAATCTTATGGAAACCTTGAGAAATTGATAGGCGGAGATGGTATGTCAAATTTAACAAAAGACACTATGCAATTAATGGATAGACAAAAACAATTAGGTGAATCCATGAAAACTTTAGAACCAATGTTAAATAATGCCAAAGATATGTTAAAAGGATTCGATATGAAAAATATCGAAGGTCTCAGTAAAATGGTTCAGTCATTAGGTCACGGTATGGGTGGTTCAAAATAATCAGTTATGACAGCTATTATATTATATTATTTTAAATACTTAATATAATATGGTTAAGAAATGTGCACCCGGTGTAATATGTTTTGAAAATGTAACGATTATTCTTATTGTAATCATTTTAATTATTGTAATTGTATACCTTTTCTCTCTATATCAAAAAAATAATACTGTTGTCGTTCAGAGAGAAACAGCTTCACATTCACATCTTCGTCCCAATTACGGATATACAAATTTACCGCCAGCCCACGATACTATGAGTGACCCTTATTCTCCGCCTTTAAAAGATGAACGATTTTTAGTGGCTGCAAGAGACATAAGAGGATATATACCAGTCAATGTTCCTACACAAGGAGTAGACGAAACATATAGACAGATGGGTATCCTAACTCCATTGAATGGTAAAAATGGAACTACTATATTACCGTTAATGGGACGACCATTGATTACAAATCGCGATAAATGGCAATATTACTGTATAAATGACAAAGAGCGGGGAATTAAATTACCTGTATCACATAATGGGCGTAGTTGTACGAATGAATATGGATGTGATAATTTGTATAATGGAGACACCGTTTTCATTGAAGGATATAATGATACATTCAAAGTGACCGTTTATGACAACGCGCCAATGAGATATATTCCATTCATCTAATGGTTTTATATGAAAAAATATTAATATACACGTACTACATGTGGATAGCAGTGGCGACTTGTATAATAGAGTCCATAGTTTTATTAAAGACCGTGTTTTGCGTATTTTATTAATTTATAGATTATTTCTATATAAATTAATATTTCATAGTTCGAATGGTTTTTTGTGATATTATTATATTATTGACTATTATTATATGAATAGAAATTTTGCGTTCAATATAATACCACCGGTAGCAAATCCATTTGGACTCAGATTATTGTATAACAATAATACGTTTAGTTTATCTAACGCACCCAAAGGTATTGGTATTGCTAATACAGCATCAGGAAAACGGGCATCAAGACGCAGATAAATATTTTATATACACATATATATATATAATATGGATTGTACAATTTATAGGAAATTTAATAATGATTTAAAAGATCACACCGATTTACAATTAATAGATCATTTTAATTCAAACGGTAAAAATGAAAATAGAATTTATAATTTGGAAACATTATTAGAAAACAATATACATTTAATATATTTAGATTTAGATTATTACAAAGAACATAATAAAGATTTATTTTTTGAAAATGATAATGATTATATAATCGATTATTTAGAAAATAGAATTAATGATGGAAGAGAAATAAGTTCCAAATTAAACATGTTCAAAAAAAATAAGCAGAAATTAATTAAAGATAAATTAAAATATCCTGCTTCAAACAATTATTTTATTGAACCATATAAAATCGGTATCAATGAAACAGAATCCGCAAATGAATGGGGAGAGAATAGTGATATAAATGAATTAATCAAAGGGAATGATTTAATATTAAATATAGGCGCAGGATATAGAAAAAACACCGACAGATATTTTTCACTACCAAATGTTATAAATACAGAAATATTTAATTATCCTACGACAGATATTATATGCGATGGAGATAACTTACCATTTAAAGATAATTCATTTGATGTTATTTTGTCGTTAGCAGTTTTAGAACATGTAAAGAATCCATGGATTCATGCAGATGAAATGATAAGAGTATTGAAACCCGGTGGAATTGTTTATGCCGATGTTCCTTTTTTACAACCTTATCACGGATATCCTCATCATTATTATAATATGACTACTGCTGGTTTACAAAATCTATTTGAAAAAAAAATTAAAATAATTAAACATTGTATCGAACCGTGGTCAAAACCGGTATTTACATTAACTTGGTTTTTGGAAAAATATTGTGAGTTTTTGGACGAAGATTCAAAAAGAAAATTTAAAGAATTAACAGTTGGTGAAATATTAGAAAATGGTAATGATCAAGATCTTTATTATGTAAAAAATATGGATCAGACTAAAGAGGAGATTATAGCAGCAGGTAGTACACTAATTGGAAAAAAAACGTAAAATTATTTGTAAAAATTTCGTGTTACGAATAATTATTGATTTTTTAATATATTGAGTTTACAATGAATACATATACAATTCAACTACCAATTAAACAGGATGAACCATATAGAAAAACATTCGACGAGTTTTGCGAAAAAGTTGAATTATTAAAGGATATTAACGAAGGGGAAAAACCACTTGTCATTGGTAATATATTGCAAAGGGACGAATGTATGCCATTGTTAAGCCCTGTTTATAGATTTTTCAATAATCAAAATAGCGAAACGTTGACAAACTTTATAGAACAAGAATTTTCACGTTACATGAATTTATTAGATAAATTATTGGATGAATCTAATCATAACTACTTAACCTATGATTTGTTACAAGATACTGATTTATTAAACCAACATATAGCAGTCGGATTAATACGAATGAAACATACCTATATAGAATGTAAAGAACTAAACTATTTAATTGATAGTATTTTACTTACATTTCATGATTTTCATGAAATGAAACAGGTCTATGTGAAAAATATATCTAATATAGTAAAAAAAAGAAGGGGTTCTGAAGGTTAATACATTATTTCTAATACTCTATTCTGCTGGTGATTCCTTGAATGTTTTAAGGGTTTCTTCGAGTGTGCCTGATGTATCAGATTGAACTAATACATCCTTATCTCTCGGAATATTTACTCGTATCCATACGTATTTATCCTTCTCTTTGTTGATCATTATTTTATCATCAGTTGCGCTATCATGTTCTGATAAATCAGGTTCTATAGGATCTTCCTTTGCCTTACTTCTCGATATAAATTTACTAAATCTTGAAAGTTTATTTGGTTTTTCTTCAGGTTCCTCATTTTCTTTTTCTTCTTCGGATTCCTTATTATCTTCTTTTTCTTCTTCGGATTCCTTATTATCTTCTTTTTCTTCTTCGGATTCCTTATTATCTTCTTTTTCTTCTTCGGATTCCTTATTATCTTCTTCTTCCTTATTTTCTTTATAATCTTGCTCTTTTTTAATAGTTTCTTCACTTTTTGAATTGAATATATTTTTGAAACTAATAAAGTCAAGTTTCTGTTTTCCGCCACTTGATACACGCTCTATATTTGTTTCTATGTATTTATTTGCGAATTTATTCGCCTTTAGAAACATGTTTTGTATTTCTTTTCGCCTTTTTCCACCCCTCTGTTTTTTTTTGAGGTCACTATTTACGGAAGATGTAATATTAATTTGTTGAGTAGTTTGATCAACGTGTGAAAGTTCAATTCCACCTTTTTGTTTCTTCCCTTTAGCAAAGGATTTTTTGTGATACTTCTTGAGTGTTTTTTTACGAAGATTTTTATCTTTTCTTCTAAATGATGATTTTTTTTGCTTATTATTTATCTTCATGTTTTTTTTCATTTTTTTATTATATAAATTAAAAGCATATTTTTTATTTATATAGTTATATTAATGAGTTGTAATAATTCTACAGCACCTATAGATATATCTCAAGGATCAGTTAAAGCAGAATGTTCATCAAAGTGCAGTTATATACATAACTATCCTAAAAGTAAGTGTATTGTACACAATAAAGGTGGATATTTGGCAATCGAACATTCGGCTACACAAGTCCCTCCGGTCAAATATAATTCAACAAATATGGAAGTCGCCGATATACGAGTTTATATTCCATCTATCCATACATATTCTGGAAAGAAAGAAGCAGGCGAAATTGTAATTAATCATAGAGGAGATGGTAATAATTTTCTGGTATGTATTCCTATTAAAAAAAGTGAAGAGTCGTCTACATCTACCCAGTTATTACAAACTATTATCAATTTTGCTTCCTCAAGTGCTCCACGAGACGGAGAGAGTGTGAATGTTAATTTATCTAATTTTACATTAGAAGAATTCATACCTAAATCGCCATTTTATTCATATGAAGGGTCTTTAATGTACAATCCATGTTCCGGAACCAATAATTATGTTGTATATCATCCATCTAATGGATATGTGGCCTTAAGTAAAAAACACATCAATAAACTATCTAAAATTATTAGTACACATCCCTATTCAACACAAACAGGACCCATGCTATTTTATAACAAAACAGGTAATGCTAAAACTGGATCGGGAGAAGGTATTTATATTGATTGTTCTCCTGTAGGCGAACAAGGAGAAATATTATACAATATAAATAAATCAGGTTCCGATAATAGTGGGTCTGGAGGTGACAGCGAGAGTAACTTTGATGTCAAAGAATTTTTTTCCAATCCTGTAGTAATAATAATAATCTCATTTATTGGTTTAATGGGAGTATATAAAATTACCAAGTCAGGTTGGGATAAATTCAAAGAAGTGAAAGAATAAATTTAATTTATAATAAATATGGTAAATTAAATTTTTAAGGTTTATTTATAACATTGAACTATCGATAGTACTATCAAGAATTGGTTGATATGATTGTTCTCCACTCGACATATCTTGAACCAAAGGCACCATATTTTTGACAACGTCTTCCTCTAATGATTGAGGAACAGGAGGATTTGCCTCAATCATTTCGTCATATTTATTTTCTTCAGATGGCATCAAATGCTCGACAGCAAATGAACCTGTCGTCTTACTCGAACGAACAACAAGTAAATAAGCAGCAAATAATCCCAGTATACCAACTAATTGATGACTATTTGAGAATAGAGCAAGTGCTCCCAAAATAATGACAATTTGTCCATATACGGTATCAATTAGTTCAGCTAAACTATCAGGAGTCTTCACATCCACTAATACGTATACTAATAATACAACTGCTACCATCATTTCACCTGATTTTACTTGCTTAAATAAACTTTTTAAAGATTGCATATATATCATATTAATATTTTTTATTTAAAATTGATAAAAAAAATGTTAAACATATATTATCATAAAATACAATGTCAACAGAAGCCAAAACATATTTGGGTCAAAAAGGTTACACTATTTATAAAAATAGTATCAGCGATTCAACATATAAAACGGTATGCGATGAGTTACGTGTAGGACCTCATGTTCCTAAAAGTATGGTAAAAGTGGAAAAATTTCCGGTTTATAGAGAATCCTCTCAAAAAATATACGTTCCGCGTTATTATGGCGAAAAAAAATTTGGACCAGCACAAGAAAACCAACTAACACCAGGTGAAGAAATCAATCTCGCGTTTGAAGGAGGATTGCGCGATTATCAAGAAAACATTGTCAATACATATATGCGATCAGTTACTGGTGGTTTCGGTGGAGGATTATTAGAAGTACCGTGTGGTAGAGGTAAAACAATATGTGCTCTAAGTATTATTTCCAAACTTAAGAAAAAAACACTGGTAATTGTACACAAGGGATTCTTATTGAATCAATGGATTGAACGCATTGAACAGTTCCTACCAAATACGCGCGTTGGAAGAATTCAAGGCAAGATATGCGATATTGAAGATAAAGATATTGTTATTGGTATGCTACAATCACTCTCTATGAAAGAATATCCATACGAATTATTCTCCAGTTTCGGACTTATCGTAGTGGATGAAGTCCATCATATTGCTGCCGAAGTATTTGTTCGTTCCCTATTCAAAATAGTAACACCATGTGTGCTTGGGTTATCAGCGACAATGCAGCGAAAAGATGGACTATCAAAAGTATTCAAAATGTTTTTAGGAGATATTATTTATAAAGAAAAACGCGAAGGCACCGACAATGTTATCGTGCGCGCATATGATTATATTTGCGAAGACGACAAATTCAATGAAATGGAATATGACTTTCGAGGAAATCCAAAATACAGTACTATGATTTCGAAGCTATGTAATTTTGCTCCGAGAAGTGAATTTATTATCGACCTTGTTCGTGAGTTATATAATTCAAACGATGGTCAGCAAATCATGATTTTAGCACATAATAAAAACCTTCTAACCTATCTATTTAAAGCAATCGAACACCATAATATCGCTACAGTAGGATATTATTTGGGAGGTATGAAAGAAAAAGATTTGAAGATAAGTGAAACTAAAAATATTATTATTGCTACGTATGCTATGGCATCAGAAGCGTTGGATATCAAAACGCTTACCACACTCGTGATGGCGACACCTAAAACAGATGTTACCCAATCTATTGGTCGTATTTTACGAGCGAAACATACACAGCCGATTGTAATCGATATTGTTGACCAACATGATGTATTCTTGAATCAATATAGGAAACGGTATACTTATTATAAAAAAGAAAATTATACCGTTATGAGAGCATCGAGCAAAGACCCTACCAATTTGGAAGGCAAATCTATACCGACTGAGGTTATACCAAAAGGTAAATGTCTAATTAAGCTTTGAAATGATTGTAATTATCAACACATGATTCAGTTTTAGCAAAAGGGATAGGTGATGCCATCATGCTTTCGGTAGGCGATAATTTAGTGAGTGTTGTATAACTTGCGTTACTCAGAGCACTTCCTCCTTTCATCTTAATACGTTTAACTGTGCGTCGACGACGTCTTGTTTTTTTTGACTTACTACGACGACATTTAGCACATTTACATTTGAGACCACATCTTTTACGAGACGTTCTGCTGCGACGACATTTAGCACATTTACATTTACAACATTTGCAGTTACAACTTTTGCGGGATGTTTTGCTAACGCGGCATGTAGAACATTTACATTTACAGCATTTACACATACCACATGTTTTGCGAACATATTTGCGCGATTTCTTAGTTCCTTTTTTTGAGCGACGCTTTCTACTTCCAGCACATTGACTATGTGATTGTATAGTTATGGGTGCGTATGAACCACGCATAGTAGATGCGGTATCAGCATCGACACTTTTTAATCCATAAAAAGAACTGGTTGGCACATTAGCTCCTCCGGCCATGTTTTTAGTTCCTACGCAACCAGCATTTGCCCCTTTGTTATTATATAACGCAGGATTAAATTGACTATTTGTTGAATTTGTGTATGGGCTATAGCTAAAATCAGAAAATTTAGACATATAATATAATGCACTATTTTATTTTTCCATGCGCTTGATTTCGTAATCATTTACAACTGTTTTATTCGCACTCACTTTAATTGGTGTCCATTTCTTAAATTTACTGTCATATATACAATCCATAATTACGCGCTTATTCAAATCTACATATTTATCCAAATCCACATTCTCAAATTCGTCTTCATCATCACTTTCCTCTAATCTATCTAAATTATCATTTTCTTTAATTGTCCTAAATAATTTATTCATCATTACACTTGTGGTGTAATTAGGAATACGTGCTGTACTATATCGCATTAGTCCGCGTTTAGTTACTGTATAATATAGTTCGTAAATATCATTTTGTAGAGACGCCTTTACTACAAAGTTCGCACGCATAATAGTCTCATTTTTCATAGGATATGTACATCGAAACGTATTATTCATATTTCTAAATTGTACTCCATATACTTTATATGGAAGCTGTATAATAGCATTATACAAATCGTCGTAATTAGATTTAATTATCGGTAGTCCAAAAATGATATCGCTTTTTAAATAGGACATACGCTTGAGTTCTGTCTCAAATATAGTTTGTAGTAATATCATTTTTTTGTGATTGTTCATAGTTTGAACACTACTATTTTTATAATGATAAATATCTTCAGTATAGAAGAATCGACGGTCTAAGAATGTTCCATATAAAATAGTTCCAAATGCCAATTCATTTTTAAAGCAACAATTATAAATTCGAATATCCGTCGTTTTATTTTGAAATCCCTGTTCTAATAAAATACATACATACTTGTTTTTAAAACAGGTAAACCATGCGAAGCATTTTCGTCCTTGTGGAATTGCTATACAGTAATCGGTGGAAACTTTATTATGATTTACTTTATCATAACAAAGTTCTATTTTGGGAAATTGTTGAAGAATATTTTTTTTATCGTAATCAGATAACATTATTATAGTTGTTTATATACCAACACCTTTATATCATAATTATATTGTCTATTAATGTGCCTCTTGTGATTGAATTTGTGTGCTCAAAAATGTCTGTAGTTCATCTACCATATTAGTGGATATAGACTCATCATCCTTTTCTTTTGTATCACGAACGATTGGCAATACGTTATCAGATGAAATTTTATCTAAAATATCATTGTATTTGTCATTTGGTTGCGTAATAAGATCTATTATTTTCGGCTTAGTAAAATGAATAATGAAATAATTATATAAATAATGACTCATAGAAATTATTAATAGCGATATTATTATATTATATACTAACCAATGTATCATAATATACATATGAAATATTAATTTATCAACTTAATAAACGACAATACCTCTTCCTTTAAAGCATAATCATTTTCATTATACTTCTTACTTTCGAAATAAGCATCTACTATACATCCGTTCGCATAAACAACACAAAATCCGACTATTGCCTTTTGTCTTAAATGATACATTTGTTTCGTATATTCTACTTGTATATGTTCATACGGAATTTTATGTTCCGTCTCATAATATAAGGTGCTTGTATCTGTTACTAAATTAGTTTTGTTATAGATTATTCTTTTGCTTTCACCTTCTTTTATTAATTCTTTTTTGTAATTACCTCTATCTATAACAAATATTCCATCTGGGGAATATAATTTAACCTGCTTAGTGGTCGATGTTTTATAGTCTACCATTTTTTTCATATTTATATGCTGTATATTTTCCAGATATACTTTCATTAATATTTAATTATATAAAACATTTAAACCAGTTTGATATAATCAATACAAAATCGAATATTGGCTAACAAATCAACATGTATTGAGTTTTTGAAAATACCAAGCATCTTTACACATATCTTCTATAGTCAATAATATAATTTCAATAAACCATTTAAAACCATTTATTATAATAATACAAAATAATGACCGAGATTATCGTTATCGAAAAAAATGGAACAATAAAGCAATCTTTATGTAAAGACTTGGATAATTTATATAAATCGTGCAATTTCAGAAAGGCAGATGGATTTGAATTGCGACACTCATGGAACAATCTGGTTGTCGGAAAAAAAACATATAACATTAGCATATATGCAAGAGACGAAGGCAAGGCGAATACTGAAAACAAATATGACATGCCTCCACCCATTGATAATGACCTATATTTTGGAAACCTTGCGATTATCAATAAAAATAAAAACGGAGAACTGAATAGTCTTTCCGTAAATGAATGGAATAAGATTTACGAAAGTTTATTTGGAGGATTTGAAAATTTAGATGAATTTAATGATGATGATGAAGAAGATGAACTGGAAGATCTACCAGCCTCCCTAAAAACAAAAGTCGGTGGATATCTTAAAGACGGATTTGTTGTCGATAATAGTGATGATGAAGAAGTAATCATTGGAACAGGCGAGGACGATGAAGGCGAAGACGAAGACGAAGACGAAGATGGAGTATCTTATTTAATTGATTCAAGTGAAGAAGATACGAATGATGTAGTAGATGAGGATGAAGATGAAGAATCAATTGAGGATTGTGGTTCAGAATTAGATTATGAGGAATATGAATATAGTGATGAAGAATAAAAAATTGATTTAAATATTACCCACAATAATAATATAATAATTATGTCAGCGTTAATAGTAGAAGATTCGGTTTCATTTCGCAGTAACGTTGCAAAACAGTTGAGAAAAATTGTGTCATATACAGACAATCAGGCAATTAATCTCGAGAAAGGTCTATTTAATAGCGTGTTAAAGGAGGCATCGCGAAGAAATATTGTTAAAAAATGGGATAATTCGTATTTTGTCCAAATTTATTCAGATAAGTTGCGAACTATATATTTTAATATTAAAAACACGCCTCACTTGAAAAAGCTAATCACTGAAAAATCAATTAAACCACACGAGATTGCTTTCCTGACCCATCAAGAAATGGACCCTGAAAGATGGGACGAAATGATTGATATAAAAAGAAAACGTGATAAAAGCAAATACGAATCGCGTCATAATGCTTCCAGTGAATTCACTTGTTTCAAGTGTAAAAGCAACAATTGTACTTACTACCAACTTCAAACACGTAGTGCCGATGAACCTATGACTACATTTGTAACTTGTATGGACTGCGCTAATAGATGGAAATTTTAAATATTAAAAGTGTAAAAATAAAAAGCGTTTTTTTTGTGCGTGGGTATCATAGTCATTTTTCATAATTTACTATAAAATAATGTAAATTATGAATTTATACATTTTCATTTCCATCTATATTGGTTTGGGTGTCAATATTTAAAGCAGTTTCTGAAGGATTAAGTAATTCTTGATTCTCATCTACTGATTCGTGTAAGACAATCTCAACATTATTTGGTATATTATCTCTTACAACATTAGTAGCAACATTAGTAGCAACTTTAGTAGCAACATTAGTAGCAACATTAGTAGCAACATTAGTACCAGATAATTTGTTTAATTCAATTAAGTCGATATTATCCGAATTAATACTTGGACGAGGTTTTGTATAAATAGATGATGACTGTCTATTATACACATTGGTTATTATCGCAGGCGAATCCATCGTATAATCGGGAATACTTATTAACATATCCATTTTCAATTTTCTTGTCAATAAATTACTTGATTCGCATAGTTTGACATAATAAGAATACTGACTATTTAAATAATCTTTTCCATCTCCTCCTCTGTTCTCTCTGCGCAGTGCCAATACCTTATAAACATCGATTGCTAAAGAATAAAATTCCTTTGATTGTTTTAATTCTAATTCCATCGCATCTTGAATACCTAAATATAATTCAATCGCGCCTAAAATACCCATTAACATTCCTATTAAACAAGTGATACCACTAATAATTTGTTGTTGCAATACAGGTTGTAACCCAACCGATGCTGTTGAATTAATTGAAGCCAGAAGTATAATTGGAATTCTAAAATACTTTCCATATCCCTTATAATGATAGTATTGTTGTCTATGATATTCGCTTAGATTGACGCAGTTAATGCGTAATTTTTCAAGAAGTTCTTCTACTTCACCAGTCCATTCATGCCCATGCATTATTTCCATTTATATACCCATATTAAAGTTTTTATAACAGATATTTATATTATACTCATTTAAAAACAAATAATCACATGATAAATGTAAGTATATTTAGTTAAAACAACTTAGTGATATGATTTGTGTATATTATTATCTGGCGATATAATAAATAATGATAATATTAGTAATAAATAATAAAGCATATCATTACGAAATTATTGAGACGGTAATTCATAAATATTATAAGATATTGAATATAAATAAGCAAATATCACCGCCTCATATATTTTTAGAAATGCCTGAAAATATAGAATATTCAACATACATAAAAGACAAATACCCAAACGTTACTATTAACGAACACAAGTTTTTCGGGTACGATTTTTTAATTAATTGTAGCGTGTATGGTATTGAATACGAAATGGTGAAATCTAATGTTTCGCACAATCATCACTATATATGTCACGATGTATCAGCTGACATGAAAAAAATACCAAATGTACACTTTGTTACTCCATTGAATAATAATAATTATATTTATTGTGATGTGTTACCATTTTGTAAGGAACCAAAAATAAAAAACGATATACCTACTTATATTATACAGGGCGAATTAAGTGCATATAGAAGAGATTTCAAATTGCTTTCTAAAATTTTAGAGGGGACATATGAGTTTCCATTTAAATTCATTATTATCGGAAAAGGACCACCTTGTCCCGAATTAATAGACCTATATGCACTATATAAGGACAAGGTAGAAATAAAATGTGATCTTGGATTCTTAGACTATCATCGCATGTTTTTGTCGTGTTATTGCGTATTTCCATGTATTTCCGAAGAAAGAAATTCCATGTATTATCGTAATAAATTAACGTCCACTATTAACTATGCTCGTGCGTATAATCTTCCTATTTTATTGGATTCGCGTATGCAATATATTTATAACTGTAAAAACGCATACGTATATAAAAATGATGATAAACTGTGTAAATATTTTAACAAATCTCTGGAACATTTTTATAAAAAATCCATTTTTAATTGTTTACGCCATTGAATATTATTTGTAAAATTGATTATATTATATGTTTTTTATTCACTAACAAATACAGAAAATATATAATTACAATGGAGTTTAATAACGAAACCATTCGAATAGCGGTTAATCTATATACAAGAAATGAAAAAGAAGGAGAGGAAAAGTACGGACATATTAATACTTGGAATGTTAGTAATGTTACTGATATGAGTTATATGTTTTCTGGCGCCAATGCATTCAACCAACCATTATCAAATTGGAATGTTAGTAATGTTACTGATATGATTTTTATGTTTGAAGCCAAATCATTCAATCAACCATTAGATAATTGGGATGTTTCTAATGTTACAAAGATGAGTTGTATGTTTTACCGAGCCAGATCATTCAATCAACCTCTAAATAATTGGAATGTTAGTAATGTTACTAATATGAGTTGGATGTTTTATGATGCCTCATCATTCAACCAACCTCTAAATATTTGGAATGTTAGCAATGTTACTCATATATTTGGTATGTTTAATAGTATAACAATTGGTGAAATGCTAAAAAAGCACAATTTAACCACCAAAAATTACTTCGATAAAAAAGTGTATCACGAATTATTTGTCTGGCCAAGAAAGAAGGATTATGTTACGTTTCTTGTTAATAACCAATATCTTCCACTTAATAAACATCAAGAAGAACACGAATATCACCCTCTATTTGATAACCCAGACATGAGTAAATATATTGCTTGTTATTTATAAAAATTAATTACATTATTTATTTTTATTCAGTAACAAATCATATAATTACAATGGAATTTGTTTAGTTCAAATACGTGAATACAAGTAGAGATATATGTTATATGTCAAAAAATAATATTATTGTGTTTGATGTGGATGGTACTTTGGCTGAATCTTCATTAGAAATAATGGATGAAAATGCCATAATATTAAATCAGTTAAGAGATAAATATGAGATTGCTGTATGTGGCGGAGGAACACTGGATAAAATATTAAAACAAATGAAAAATAAGATATATTTCGATCATTATTTTAGCGAATGTGGTTGTGTATATGATAAAAATACGACCTCTATAACAAATGATATGAATCTTACTACTATATACAAAAAGAATATTCGAACTCATTTTTTGTATGATAAAATTAATATACTTATTAAAGAATGTCTCTCTTATTTTAGTAAAGCAGAATATACTGTAACAGGACACTTTATAGATTTGCGATGTGGTATCATATATGTATCTTGTATAGGAATGCAAGCAACAGAAGAAGAGAGAAAATACTTTAAATCGTTAAACAAAAATGACATTATTAGAAAGGAATTGTTAGAGATATTACATAATAAATTACGCGAGTTAAACATTGAAAATGAAATAAGCGTTACTTACGGAGGAACTGTCGGTATAGCTATTTATCCACGCGAATACGATAAAATCCAAATACTAGAAACCATTACAAAAGACAATTATGATAAGATTATATATTTTGGTGATAAATATGAAATAGATGGAAATGATCACTTACTTATTCAATCAGATAAAGTTATTGGTCATAAAATAGATACAGTAGATTGTTATTTATAAAAATTAAAAGAACAATATTTATAAATTCGATTATAATCGATTAATATTATATTACATATTATATTAATGTGTGGCGTATCTGTTGTATTATGTAAAATAAACAATGCGAATAATACTATTAATACTATTAACAGTATTACGCTGTTATTACAAAGTTTAGCAAGCTTACAAAATCGCGGATATGATTCCTTTGGTCTATCATGTATAATGAATGACAAATTGCGTATTCATAAAAAAGCATGTTTAGATACTTCTATTGACAATTTCAAAACATTTACTGAGGAATTATCAGAGTATAAATCACCTATTAGTATTGGACATACTAGGTGGGCTACGCATGGGATTATTAGTGACGACAATGCTCATCCACATATTTCTAATTCAGGTAAAATATGCTTGGTTCATAATGGTATTATTGAAAATTACAAGTCTCTGAAAAAAATGTTACTCGATAAAGGTTTTATTTTTTACTCGGAGACAGACAGTGAAGTTATTGTTAATTTAATAGATTATCATTTACACAATGAGACGTCAGAAGGAGCAACGATTGGTTCGGCAATCATGAAAACAATTGAGATGCTTGAGGGTACATATGGTTTAGTTATTCAATGTATCGACAATCCATCAAATGTCTATATTATAAAAAATGGCTCTCCTATATTGATTGGAGAGAATGACAATTATATAATGGCATGTTCTGAGTCTTCTGGATTCTTGGACCAAATGAAACATTATTATGCTCTAGAAAATGACAATCTTGTCACTCTATCGTTGAATGACGGTATTATTACAAACATAAAAAGAACGAAAATACAAAATAACAATGTGACTATGAGTTTGACACCTGAACCATATGATCATTGGACATTGAAAGAAATCATGGAACAAAATGAATCACTTTTGCGAGCCTATAACAATGGAGCAAGAATAAACAATGATAAAATTAAATTAGGAGGTCTTAACAACATTCAAAAACAAATCCATGATATTCAAAATGTTATTTACCTAGGATGTGGTACCAGTTTGTATGCGTGCCATATTGGACGTCACTATTTAAAGCAAATGGAATGTGTTAATAATAGTATGTGTTTTGATGCCGCTGATTTTGAAGTAACCGATATTCCAATGAATGGATTAACTTTACTAGTCATGTGTAGCCAATCAGGTGAAACAAAAGATTTACATCGTGTTCTTCAATTAATACAACATAGGAAGAATATTATTACTATGGGAGTGATCAATGTGGTTGATTCTATGATTGCTCGCGAAACAGATTGTGGTATCTACATGAACGCAGGAAGAGAAGTGGCTGTAGCCTCTACCAAGTCATTTACAAGTAGTGTTACTATATTCAAACTGTTTTCATTATGGTTTAGTCAAGAGCTAAAAAATGTGATCATGAGTGAAGCAACTAGTCAGTCTATCAAAAATGTACCGTATCAAATAAAGGGGATAAATGACAATCTAATAAACAATAACCACGACTGTTTAATTAAGCCGTCTCATATAAACATGTTAAATCATGAAAATATATTTGTTCTAGGTAAGGGTAGTATGGAACATGTATCCAAGGAAATGTCTCTTAAATTAAAGGAAATCTGCTATATACACGCAGAGGGTTATTCTGGAACCGCATTAAAACACGGTCCATTTGCTCTATTACACTCCGGATATCCCGTTATTTTACTCATTAATCAAGAGAATAGTGCAAAGATGTGGAATGCCTATAAAGAGATTGAAACAAGAGGTGCTAATATATTGGTGATTAGTGAAATCGCCGAATTAGGAGAAGAAATAGAAAATGATCGTTGTATCGTGGTTCCTGAGAACAAAGAACTCCAGGAAATTATTTACATGACGGTTTTACAACATATTTGTTATCGTCTTTCACTCAAACGTGGAATTAATCCGGATAAACCGCGTAATTTAGCCAAGGTTGTGACTGTGGAATAAAGATAAAAAATATATTTTTAGGCAGAATTTTTATTATTGGGTTATTGTATAGATGTTAAACCGGGTATGTAGTTATAAAACTATAAAATCTAGTATAAAAATACCTACATCGTTTTTTACACCAATTATGTCTGACAGACGAGAAATCGGATTACAAATTGCTGATTTTCAAGAACGAAAACAACTTTATAAAGAAAATCAAAAAAAAGCAGAATCCATAAAAAATGTCATATGGTTGGGATGAAATATGTATAGTTTATTAAAATTCTATATAAATATATAACTTGTTATATACGTATATGTCAAAAATCGCATTTATAACAGGTATTACTGGTCAAGATGGTTCTTACTTAGCAGAGTTGCTTATAGAGAAGGGTTACAAGGTATATGGAATAGTTCGTCGCACTTCACTTCTTTATTCTCATACACGACTAGATCATATTCGAGATAAACTTATTTTAGAATACGGTGATCTATCTGATGGTTCGTCTCTAACCAATTACATTACAAAAATGACGAGAGAAAATGAGGGATTTGAAGTATTTGAGATTTACAATATGGCTGCACAAAGTCATGTGCAGATTTCGTTTGAAATTCCGGAATATACATCATTAATCGATGGTCTAGGTACATTGAAATTATTGGAAGCGATTCGTACCTTACCACCAGATGTTATACAGCGGACCAAATTTTATCAAGCAGGAACGAGTGAAATGTTTGGAGCCGTCTTGGAAAAGCCACAAAAAGAGACGACTCCATTTAATCCTCAATCACCTTATGCCTGTGCCAAAGTCTATAGTCACTTTTTAGTGAATAACTATCGCGATGCGTATGACCTATTTGCGTGTAATGGAATACTTTTTAACCACGAATCTCCAAGACGAGGGGAGAATTTCGTGACGATGAAGGTTGTCAATGGTGTCAAGAAGATTGTGGAACAAGAACGTGAAAATAAATCAGATTATGTATTGAAATTGGGAAATATTGATAGTAAGCGTGATTGGGGACATTCAAAAGACTATGTCTATGGAATGTGGCTCATGCTTCAGCAAGAGAAACCTGATAATTATGTCTTAGCTACAGGAGAAACATATACAGTAAGGGATTTTATAGAAAGATGTTTTGCCAAAGTCGGTAAGGAGATTGTATGGCAAGGTGAAGGTGTTGATGAAGTAGGTAGAGATAAATCAACTGGTAAAATAGTAATCAAAATTGATGAGAAATATTTTAGACCTTGCGAAGTGGATTTTTTGCTAGGTGACGCAACCAAAGCAGAAACGGAATTAGGTTGGACTCGTGAATATGATTTAGACAAACTGATTGACGATATGATGAGTTAAGTTGACATATTTATAATATATTTATACAAATATATTATGAACATAGTCATAACTGGAGGAACTGGTTTTATTGGGTCAAATTTATGTAAAAAATTATTATCGGAAGGTAATAAAATAACATGTATTGATAATAATTTTACAGGTTCTATCGAAAATGTCAAAGATTGTTTAGACAATCCTAAATTTACTTTTATAAATCATAATGTAATAGAACCAATACAGCTAGAGAATATATCCAAAATAGATCAAATATATCATTTGGCTTGTCCTGCCTCTCCAAAAGCATATCAGTCTGATCCATTATTTACATTAAAAACGAATATTTTTGGAACAATTAATTTATTAGAATTGGCAAAAACACATAATGCTAGAATTCTATTATCTTCTACATCAGAAGTATATGGAGATCCTAAAATATCTCCACAAATAGAAGAATACTGGGGAAATGTAAATCCTATCGGAATTCGCTCATGTTATGATGAGGGAAAACGAGTCGCTGAAACATTTATGATGGAATATAAAAATAAATATGGGTTGAATGTAAAGATTGCTAGGATATTCAATACCTATGGACCATTGATGAATAAAGATGATGGACGAGTAGTTAGTAACTTTATTAATCAATGTATAAGAAATGAACCGATTACAATTTATGGTGACGGAGAGCAGACGAGGAGTGTATGTTATATTGATGATCTATTAAATGGATTGGTTAAGTTGATGAACAACAATGTTACAAATGGTCCTATTAATATTGGTAATCCAAATGAATTGACCATAAAGGAGTTGGCTAATGAAATAAAAAGGCTTACTAATAGTAGTTCTACTATTTGTTATGAACCATTACCTCAAGATGATCCAATGAAACGAAATCCAGATATATCAAAGGCAAAAAATATGCTCGATTGGGAACCAATTATTGGGTTGGAAGAAGGTATTCAAAAAACAATTGATTATTTTATGGAGAAAATATAGTAAAATTTTACTAATCAAATTCAATATTTATGTTGTTAAATAATATATTAAAAATAGTTTAATATATTATAAAAATAATGATCACAATTGAGATAATGGGTGGTCTAGGAAACCAATTGTTCCAAGTATTCAGCTTAATATCATATGGACTAACCCATAAAGTGCCTTTTTATTTTGAACATAAGGACAATTTGGCAAGAGCAGATAGACCGTTTTATTGGGAAAGTTTTCTCTCATCTTTAAAACCATTTGTAAAATCAGTATACGAACCAAATTTACAGATTTATAGAGAAAATGGGTTTCATTACACTGAACCTATACCATATAATCAAATAGGAAAACCATTTAAATTTTATGGTTATTTCCAATCCTATAAATATTTTCAAGAAAAAGAACAAGATATATTTAAATTTATTAAACTGAGCGAACAGAGAGAAAATATCAAATTAAAACATGCTACAATTTGCGATTTTAATAATACTATTTCTCTTCATTTTCGTATTGGAGATTATAAACATCAACCACAAAATCATCCAGTTATGGATACAAGCTATTATAAATCCGCATTACAATACATGATTGTTCGTACAGGAAGAAGTGATTGGAATATTCTATATTTTTATGAGAATCAAGATACTGACATGGTGAAAGAAAAGATCGGTTTATTACAAGAAGCATTTCATCATCTAACTTTTACGCCAATCAATACTGAAATAGTTGATTATGAACAGGTACTATTAATGTCATTATGTCAGCATAATGTTATAGCAAATAGTAGCTTCAGTTGGTGGGGAGCTTATTTTAACCAGCATTCGAATAAAATAGTCACTTATCCAAGCACGTGGTTTGGATCATCACTAGGAAATAAAAAAATGGATGATATGTTTCCTATTGGGTGGTGTAAAATACATATCTAGTCTTTATCATTTGCTTTTAGTTTATTAAAATTCAATGATATATTTGTAATTTCTCGTATATAATCAATATATTTATCAATATTATATATTTTATTGGTAACGTTTTTCATAGAAATAATATCATTGTTTATATTCTTCGAAACAACCAATATATTATACTTACATATTGGGTTTAGCATAGATATTATATTTTTGAATTCGTTAATTTCATCAGATGTTATAGTATCTAATACATCATCTCTAACAAATAATAGTTCTTCTGATTGTTTTACTTGTTCTATAAATCGCATTATACGTCTAGTAAATATAGCTTTATAGTCTGTATTCAAATAATGACACGTGTGAATTCTTGTAACGCCTAAATAATCATTTCCATTACTATTTCGTATAATGTCTATATTACCTGTACGAATGTATGTTTGTAATATAATATTTATGTCTGAAAAATAAGTGGAATCAGTCCATTCTATAAAAGAAGACTGTTGTTTTAAACCGATTTTTTCAAAATCAAAACTAACGCGGCAACATCTACCTAATAATATAATTTCCATAATATATAATGTCTGAGATAAAAAAATATATCTATTTTGAACCAAGGGGTCGTTTAGGAAATGCATTATTCAGATATTTTGCTATAGTATTAATATTACAGAATAATCCACAATTAATATATGGTGGTATAAATATACATAGACATATTGCTAGAGCAATAAGTGATAATTTGTACAAAGATATTATATCAAATAATCATTTTGAATTAACAAATATAGTTAATAATTTATCATTTGGTGGATATTACCAATTACAAGAGTTTGCTAACCATAGAGATGAAATTAAATTATTCTTACAGAACAATCAAGAACATATTATTTATAATTATCCGTATGAAGAATTTAAGATTGGTGATATTATTAATAAACCTACTCAATTAAACACATATGATATAGTAATACATATTAGATTGGAAGATTTTATTGAGAATGGTGAATTTATATCTTGTGATAATATACTTAAATTATTAAATAAGATTACACCCTTTTTTTTTACTAATAATAAGACAGCAATTGTTGTGAATAAACCAAAATCATCGTTTGAATTAAATTATATTGAAAATATTAAAACATGGTTCAGTGACAACAATATTTCTATCAATATCGAATCAAATGATATACTAACTGATTTTCATATTATGAAAGAAGCCAATAAATTAATATGTAGTAATAGCACTGTATCATGGTGTGCTGCATTATTATCAAAGAATATAGATACCTGTTATATGCCAGATTATACAATTAGAACAGATAGGTCTCATCAAACACTTAAATATCCTATAAAAAATACAATTTTATACTCTATATAATATAATATCATATAACTATTTAAAAAAAAATAGATCATATATATATATAAATATAAATGAGTGATTATGTTTTTGATCTGGTTATTTGTGTCGGTCCCAATGATAATGATATTGTAGAACACATGTTACAATTTAATAAAAAAAATATTATTGGTTATAGAAATATTTATCTAATATGCGCTAATCCATCGATAGATATAGAGGGAACTATTACAATTGATGAAAAAATATTCCCTTTTACTATGAATGATTTAATTCAAAAATTTGGTAATAATCCTAGAAATGGGTGGTATTTACAACAATTGTTAAAATTTTATGCTGGTTCTGTTGTTCCTGGTATTTTATCAAAATATCTAATAGTTGATTGCGATACTCATTTTTTAAAACCAACAAAATTTTTAACAGAGGATAAAAAATATATATATACAACTGGTACTGAACATCATAAGCCATATTTTATACATATGAATAAACTTGATTCATCATTAAAAAAAATTCATCCTTTATCTGGTATTTCGCATCATACATTTTTTGATACTGAAATAGTAAATGAACTATTTAATAAAATAGAAGATAATTTCAATAATAATAAAAAATTTTGGGAATTATATTTAGATGTAATAGATATGAAAGAATTTAATGGAAGTGGTGCTGCTGAAAACGAATTATATTTTACATATATGTTTATTTATCATAAAGACAAAATGTGTATTAGACAATTGAACTGGGTAAATGTACCGTCTTATAATCCTAATTATTCTAATATTTATGATTTTGTTAGCATACATTGGTATATGAGAAGATAATTTACACCACCAATAAAAAAATGCACAATAATGTTATTTTCAAGGTAATTTCGTCTCATTTTCTTTTTAGTCGGTGTAATATTTATCATATAATAACTAATTTAAACGTTAATTTTTAAATTAATTTAATGGAATATAAAAAAATTATTATAACAGGTTCAAATGGACAAGATGGTAGTTTAATGATAGATTATTTACTAAAAAATACAGATCATATTTTGTATGCAGGTATAAGAAACAATAACACCAATAATCTTACACATATTAAAGATAATAGATTTAATACAATTGATTTTAACCTTAATAATAGTAAAAATATATATGATACAATAGAAAGAATTAAACCAGATTATTTTATTAATTTTGCAGCACAAAGTAATGTTTCATCTAGTTGGGCCACATCAAAAATAACATTTGAAGCAAACACTTTACCTATTATAGATATTTTAGAAGCTATAATAAAATATTGTTCAACATGTAGATTTTATAATGCTGGGTCAAGTGAAGAATTTGGAAATATAATATATAATCCACAAGATGAGGTTCATCCGTTAAATCCACGTAGTCCTTATGCTGCAAGTAAAATATCATCTAGACAAATTATTAATGTATATCGTGAAACATATAAAATATATGCCGTACAAGGATGGTTATTTAATCATGAAGGAATTAGAAGAGGTGATATTTTTGTTACAAGAAAAATAACAAAGTATGTAGCCAATATTTTTAATTGTATTGAAAAAAATATTTATATTGCACCTCTAGAATTAGGCAATATATATGCATCTAGGGATTGGAGTGATGCAGAAGATTTTCTTAGTGGAATTTGGTTAATGTTAAATCAAGATAAATGTGATAAATTTTATAACGAAATACCAAAAGAATATATTCTTTCCTCAGGTAAATCTCATACTATTAAAGAATTTGTAGAAACTGCATTTCGCGTTATTAATATTAATGGTTTTTGGGAAAATGAAACATCTGATATAATAAATGAAAAATATTATTATATAAATAAAAAAAATGAAAAAGTTATGTTAGTAAATATTAATCCTGAATATTATAGAAAATGCGATTTAAATGTTTCATGTGGAAATTCTTCAAAAATTAAATATGAATTAGGATGGGAGCCGAAAACAACTTTTGAAGATTTAGTAAAAAAAATGGTTAATAATGATATAAACTTATTACTTAAATAATTCATATTATAATATATTATAGATGGTCGATAATACCAATTATTTTACAGAGTCTCAGATAACAGATATTTTTAATTCAAAAGTAAAGAAACCAACTTCTTATTTTTCTAGACAATTACCAAATTGTCCATTAAAAATGTGGAATTATAGTTGGAGATTTCATGATGCTCCTCGTTGTTTTTGTGTTATTGATTTTATTGAATGGATAAATAAATATAATTTAAATCATGTTAAAACATTAAATACAACACAATTAAAAGATCCTGAACTGGAATTTATAACTGCCGATAAAATAAATGAGTATTCATATTTATATAATGATAACATTGAAAATGATTTACATAAATTTACTAATAGAGAAAAATGTGATTTTTTCTTATTTAATCAAACAATCGAGCATTTATATAACCCATTTATAGCAATTAAAAACATTTATGATAATTTAAATGATAATGGTTATGTTTTTACATCTGTTCCTACTAATGTAATACCACATGATACACCTTTTCATTTTGCAAATTGGACACCAATGGGTTTGGCTATGTTATTTAAATCTGCTGGATTTGAAATAAAAGAGATCGGACAATGGGGTAACAAAAATTATATACATAACGCATTTGGTGTAAAACATGATTTTCCTGATATAATTAAATGTGGGTCGCACAATGAAGAACTCAATATATGTGGTTGTTGGATACTTGCCCAAAAAATAAACTAATGTTAAAAATGTGTAAATTTTATGCTAATATTAATTTAATATTATAATATAAAACAAACTATTATATTATATTATAAAATGAATATAATTACTGGAGAAAAAATTCAAAATTTATGTGATTACTATATCGGAACAAACGACGATTTTAATTTTAATCCAATTATTAGAAATCAAACACCAAAACATATAAATATTGATAATTACAATATAGAAATTATAAAAAAACTAAAGGTAAATAATATATTTTGTTATACTCATTTAATTGATGGAGAAATCGCAAACTTCAATAACGAGAGATGTATTAATAATTTAAAAAATATATCTATTATATTATCTAATATTTCAACAAAATTCAATATAATCTTTCATAATTCAGACGGATCATTTAAAAATGAACATAAAAGTTTATTACAAATTTCTAATGTTAATAAAATATTTACTCAAAATTTATCAATAGAATCAGAAGACAGAATTATTCCTTTACCAATTGGTATCGCTAATAGCATGTGGCGTCACGGTAACTTAAATATATGGAAACAAATATTAGAAACTAATAGTTTGGTAAATAAATCAAAGTCTATCTATTTTAATTTTAATATAAATACTAATACAGTTAAACGAAAGAAATGTTATGATATAATTACATCTAAAACTATACCTAATTTACCCAATACTGATTATTTAAATTACCTAACTATTTTATCTTCATATAAATTTGCGATTTGTCCAGAAGGAAATGGATTAGATACGCATCGTTTTTGGGAATGTCTTTATTTAAAAGTTATTCCTATTTGTTTAAAAAATCATATAACCGAATATTACAGTAAGAATTTTCCTATTGTATTACTAGATGATTGGAATGAATTAAATATAGAAAAAATGGATGAAATATTTAAACATGCTAATTGGAAAAATTATGATATGTTAAGTTTATCTAGGCTATTTTTATAACATTTAACGATTCGTTGTATCAACTGACTACATTCACCGACTACATTCACTTAACAAATTTCCCATAAACTTTGATATTGATGCAATATTTTTATAGCATTCATTTTCTCTAACTCGATATTTACTAAACTACCTTTTCCACTCATATCAGTATTAAAATTTAATCTTCTAGAGTCGTTTTCAGGAATATTACAAGCATTATCATACCAATCTGCTGATATTGGTGTATCATCAATCAAAACTATACTTCCTTTATGTAATAAATGCTTGACTGCGTTGAATTCATTTAAGTGATGTTGTGCTGATGGTAACGGATTACTAAAATCCACATCGTAACTATCTAAATATAAAAAATCTATTGGTTTTGAGAATGTTTGTAAATATTCAACACTATCCTTGCAGGTTACCAATGTTTTATCACTAGTCATTTTATTGGCATTTAATACGGCGCGATTATCTAAGTCAACTGAATATACATTACCACCGTATTTATTTACAAACATGTCCCATAATGTTGTACTTTTTGTTCCTTGGTTGGTACTACAACCAGTTTCAACAATAGTTGATGGTTTATTTGTATTGTTTTTTAATAATAATTCTAACGATTTTTTCATAGTATGATAACAAATATGAGTATAAAAATGTTTATCACTATTATCTGGTGGAATATATCCGGATATTAATTTTGTACCATCGTTTGAACTATATAATGCCTCGTGAGACGTTTTATTGGATTTAATATCAAAAAAATTTGGTATTATAGTTTCATTCAAATATTCTAAATTACCATTATTCATTTATAATATAATTATATATTGTATAATTATATTTTAAACGTATAATTTGTTTAATTTTATATTATTAGTTTATATCACAATTTATAATATACATAATAGTTTAGCTAACTGGTTAAATACAATATCCGCATCATAATTATATAAATATCTTTAAGTCTTTACAATGTATATGTAAATTTACAATGGGGTATTCATTATTATTGACAACTATATAAGGAATTTTTTTATCATTCTCATTTTTCCAAATAAATGTATATTTCGAATAATCTATTACACATGTTTCGTTGATAAATCCTCTAGTATCGCCTGATTTATTTCTTGGGTCAATGCCACCTAAATATTGCCCTATTGCTGCTGCGTCAAATATTGAATCATAATATTTGAAATTTTTTGTTATCATTTTTGTAACATCATTTTTATTATCCTCTAAAAATATAGGTAGTGTATCAATACAATCACTCAACGTATAATAACAATTTGAAAAGTTTTGCATGTCGTTTAATGATGTGTTAAATAGGTCCAAACATTTTTTTAATACTTCATTAGTAGGAATAAACATTAAGCCAGGAATACACCTATTCTTAGAATCCATTGTTAATAATAATTTATTCATATTATGAAAATTTATAGTATCTATATTTTTATAGATTAATACATCATTCTCAATATGAATAATATTGTTCATATTATGTTGTTTCATATATTCATATAGTGCTGTAAATCTATAAGATGTCAATTCCCAAAATCCATTTCTAAAGGTATTATTACTTCTAGAAACAACATTTATATAATCAGGTATTAAATCTTCTATATTTATTATATTGATACCAACATTTTCAAACAATGTATTGAATTTTTTATCAGTTATAACTGTTATATCACTATTGTCATGGTGTTTTAAATGTTGAATATTGTCAAATATATACGATTGTAAGTTATTTAACATAACCAACACTATTTTCATTTACATAATTACAATATTATGTCTTTATATTCTTCATAATAATGAAATATAATCCGCAGACAAAATAGATTGTTTCATTTTATTTTCAAGAAATTAGCTCATAGTAACCCATTAATAATTCCCATTCTAATTTTATGCCATTTGTCTCTACCCCCTTCACCCCCATTATATGTTACTTGCTTATCATGTAACCTATAATTGAGTAATGGTTCTGGGAAATTATAAATATATCCGTGTTTTTTCAACATTCTCAATTCCAGTTCAAAATCTTCACACATTTGTTTCAAGTTTTTATCATAATTTCCTGCCTCAAGTACCGCCGATTTACGATAACATACTGTTGGATGATTGATAAACCAATGATTCGGTTTTGCCTTGTATTCTTCCCACGTAATAGATGGATGATTTGAAACTCCTCTATTATTCATATTATCATCAAACATCTGGACTTGTGCGCCACATATTTTCACTGTTGGATTTTCAGTCATATATGTAATCTGCTTCTGAATACGAGTAGGTACCATGATATCATCACTATCCATCTTAATAATGATTTCATGACTACATATTGGTATTCCACGATTTAATGTAAAACCGATTCCTTTGTTCCCATCATTCTCAGAAAATACGACTGTTGTAAATCGTGTCGTCTTCTCAAACTGTTCCAGCATTTTTTTCAATATTGCACTATGAATAGCATCTGAACCATCATTGATCCAAACAACTTCCATATGAAATAACCCTTCTTGGTGTTTTATAGATTCCAAACATTGTTGTAAATAGGTCGCTTTTGTATTCAAACTGGATACTAATATAGAAACAGACTTTTCTTTCGACGGTACTTGAAATTGAGACGGTAACCCGGTGTTATTCATTTGATCGTAACTTTTATGTGTTGAACCCCATTCCTGATAAGCATATATTTTACCATGACCTTTATATTCTACGCCAGTACAATGAATCGGCAAAAATGTATAGGATGGAAAAATGGTCATGTCTTTGTATTTTCCAGTATCATACATACGTGTTAAAAGACCTGGACCTACTGATTGCCAAGCCATCAGCTTTGTCTTTTTATGATCTACGCAATTTGCTTTTATCCATTCAATCGCTTCCTTTACCAATGGATGTTTTGGAGGAAATCCCATGGTACCTGTAGCGATTAACCCATTTCTCAATTGTTCATGTTCCCAACCGGCAAAATATTTACATTTCATTAGCATATCATCTATTGACTCTACACATATAGAATCCGCATCCAAAAAGACACCTCCATATTTATATAATATTTCCCATCTGATTATATCCGCTTTTCCATTGATTTCTACCATTTCATCTACACGATTTTGACATTCTATTTTCATATCACGCTTCATCAACTCTTCTTCAGACCACCGTATATATTCAAAATCCGGATTCATATTTTTCCATGTATCCATATGATTTGTTGGTGCTGGTTTTGGTCCAATCCATAACTGATGAATTATTTTTGGAATCATTATATTATATTATATTTAATCATTACATATTTAAATGAATTACTCATGTAAATATATAACTTAGTATGGATGGAATAGTTATTCGCACTATTGAACAACAGGACTATATGAAACAATATCTACAATTACTAGAACAAGACTTTACCATTCGTCCAACCATAATTTCTCATTCTGAATTTATAAATTATGTAAATACTTTACATAATCACCACCAAGTGTTTGTTATTGAAAACATTCACGAAAATACTACAGTTATTATAGGTTCAGTCACTATTTTTATTGAAACAAAACTAATCCATAATTTCGGAAAAGTAGCACACGTTGAAGATGTTATTGTCGATAATACATATCGCGGCAAAGGATTGGGAAAAATGCTTGTACAAAAATGTATTGATTATGCGCAAAAACACGACTGTTACAAAATTATATTGAATTGTTCTGATGAAAATATTCCTTTTTATGAAAAATGCGGATTCAGTAAAAAAGAAAATGAAATGGCTCTATATTTTAACGATGTAATTTAAACATTGTTACCGGATTATTTGATTTAAGTAAATTTGTATTATTCCTAGAATTGTTCATATAATTATTCATTGAATTATTTCTTGTAATTATATTATTTATTCTATTCTGTATCGGATTGTTATCATTTGTTCCGAACCTCTCTTGTTTTGTCAATCTTATTTTCCCACCAGTATTCGGATCAGCTAAATTGTGTTCTTCAAACTTTAAATTACTTGGTTCCGACTCCGTTGTAAAACTAGTAACATTGATATATTCATCTTTGAATGTCCATTTTGTATTTCGAATCATATTCAGACCATGTGGATACGACTTATTTACATATCCAGCCACTTCCTTTTTGTTTATCGCTTTTTTTATTCCATCTACAAATTGTAACATTGAGTGTGATCCGATTGGGAAAAAGGTTGTTCTGTCAATGTGTAATTTTGCTAGAACCACTCTGTCTTGCATCATATTGTCTTCCATTCCCCATCCCCAAAAATTTGGAAATCCATTCACTTTCTCGAAATCTTGCCCTTTTATTGAAAAAATACCACCTAATGTATAGTGGAATCCGTAAAAATGTTTTACTATACCTACGGTTGTTTCATATGGAAGCAAATTTTTAGTATAGGGTAGTGTATCTACATCGTGAAATACAAAGGTAATATTCTTATAATCGTTTGGGTATTTTTCACACATGGCTAAAAATCCAAGATTTTTCATAGCACCACGATTAAATGGACGATTGTCACATTGATGTACAAAATACGTCTCAAACTCTTCCTTCTTGTAATCTTCCATAATAAATTCCATATATTTTGTAAAGAATTGTTTATGTTCGACCCTATTTCGGTATGGTACAATAAAAATAATTCTAGGAATCATATTATAATAGTAATATATATTATTTGTCTTTGTCTGCTGACGGCTGGGGAACTACGTTCTTTGTTTGTCTGCCGACGGCTGAGGGGGAAACATTGTTTATTTTGAATAGTTTCAATCCTATTTTTGCTAAATCACGAATATTTATCTAAAATTGCCTTGGGCAAAAGTTTATCTTGAACTCCTTCCAACTTTTTATAACACTTATTAATCGTGACTTCGCTTATTTCGCTCACTCTATTTACATCTCGTTTTGACAAATTCAACTTACAGGTCTGTCCTATAAAATACACGATACCTGCCGCAATACTATGAGGTGTATTCTCAGGAATCATATTGTTTTTCTGAATTCTCATGGCAATAAACTTGCAACATTTCGTCAGTTCTTGGTTGATATTCAACTTGCTACAGTATCTATCGATGAAATCCTCTGGTTTCGTTCTACACAAGGACGTTTTATCCGTATTTATCATGTCACATTCTATCTCATTGATAATGGTAATGGCATTTTTACATCCCTTGGTCGCACTTGTATTGTCCAATGTAAATATGGTCGCAATTTCCTTTGCCGTTCTAGGACAATCATTTGTTCTGCATGAAATATAAATAGACGCTGCAATAATACCGTCGCGATTTAATCCCCTAAATGTCTTGTGTTCCGATATTTTCTTGTGATATCTTAATGCCTCGTCAATAATTATCTTTGGAATACCTGCATTATGAGCTATAATGGTAATACGCTGAAATTCATCATATTGCGATTTCTCTTTATAAGGCATAGATTGCCATTCTGTATATCGTCGAATCTTTCTCATTTCATAAGAAGTGGCACCTTGACATATTACTTTACAACCATATGACGATTCCTTCAATAGTGGATTTACAGGCATACCGCATCTTGTGGGATCCGAATTCTGATTGTCATCTGCTCCATAATATCGCCATTCTGCCGACTGATCTACCATATCTTTATAAATGACACTACATTTAGGATTAGAACAAGCTAAAAATCCATTTTCAGTGGTTCTTACGCTAAATTTACATATATCACACGATTCTCTTTCCCCTTCCATTCTATATATACATTCAATAGGTGCCTTATCGATAAAATTATCTTCTATTTGTGCCCATAACTCCTTTTTGGACTTGGTTGCCTTTTTTTTCTTAGTTAGACGGTCGCTCATTTAATAATAATAATATTTTGTTATTCATTTTTTAATTCAATTTTATTGTTAATTACTATGATTCTTTGTTAATTACTATGATTCTTTGTTTTGTTGATTTTGTTATTTTCGCTATTATTTTATATTTATCTAAGATATATGGGTGCCGAACAATCAACATCTCAAATGCCGCAAAAAAAAACATTATCATCAACTATCGATTATCTAGCGGCCAATTATATTTTAACCAGTAATTTTCAAGACCTCAAAAACCTTACTGATCCGAAATATTGTAAAAACTTGGTCATATTAACTTCCGATGTCATATCACGTTATTTATCTGAAACCGAATTGGAATATTTAAAACAGCGAATGGAAGGAGGGATTGAAACCTTGAAAATGACCGATATTCCTGAAAAGGTTGCTTATTTTAATAAAAATAATTTAGACAAGATGGATATTAAGAGCGAATTAAAAAAGAAGCGAATGTGTATTGCTGTTGCTAAATTTTATGTTCAGATTTTTCACGTATTCAATGCTATTGCGCATACTATTAATCCAGTTTATACATGGAAAGATAAATTTGGTTCTACTGTTACTGTTGATTATGAACACCGAAACGACATACCGAAAGATATTCAACCTACTATATCCAAAGTGAATTTATGTAGCTCTAGAATTAATGCATTGATGAAAGATCGAACGCCTTTAGATATTTCTTCTCCTAATCAAACAGTGGATCTAAAAACGAACTTCTGTGGGCTGAATGGTACTAAAGATGGTTCTTCCAAACCAATTACTTCAGAACCTGGAATTCCTGAACTAGAAGTGTTATATTATGATGTTTATGATTACAATACTGGTAAATTCACGTCAATGTCAGATGAAATGATAAAACAATACAATTCAGATGTGCAAGTGTTTTATACACTTTTTACTGGAAAAAAGGACCTACCGTCCAATATTACGAAATTTGGTCAAATACCTCTTCGCAATTATCAAAAAATCAATTCATGTAAAGCAAATGGAGCTTTTACAAAAACATACAAGGGAACTCTCAAAGAAAAGTTATTCAAGGAGTATGTAGATAATGTGAAAGCAATGATGAAGAATACAGAAGACAATCAAACTGCTTTATTAGCCATTATAGACCAATTGTTTGTTTTTATCAAAGACCCTCAAGATGCTAATAAAAAACTCATTGTTATTAATCCCAAATTAGACAATAAATTATTATCAAAATTAATAACAGATTCTCGTGTTGGTATTTTGAAATTATACACTACTTGTGAGGAAGATTTCTTTAGAGGATTACAGATATTTGAAGCATTGGTAGAGAAGCAGATTATGGATACATCTACGTCTCAGATTAAGAAATTACAAGAGAATGTTGAACAAACCGTCTCTCTAGAGCCTAGTGCTGATGAAATTGATCCAATTGTTGAGAAAGCTTTGGAAAATAATGAAACACCAGTTCCTACGCGTGTAGGTGATGATGCTCCTGCTCCTGCTCCTGCTCCTGCTCCTGCTCCTGTTCCTGTTCCTGTTCCTGCTCCTGCTACTGCTCCTGTTCCTGCTACTGCTCCTGTTCCTGTTCCTGCTGCTGGTCCGATTGATCCAGTCGGTCCAAAATTAGATGAAGCAGTTACACCTGACCCCAAACCACTAGCATAATACATGATTCGCTAACAGATTCATTCACGTATATACATTTTTAATTTCACCGGTTAAATATGTATTCTTGCTTATAGCGCGAATAATTTTACTAGTCTCTTTCTCGTCGTTTTCAATATCCGTCATAGAATTACATATAAGATTTGTCAGTTTTAACTGCATGCTTTCATCCTTGTCCCATCCTATATTCATATCTTTCCATGTATTTATCATTGTTCTTTGTTTATAGGCCAATTTTTTTATTCCCATCAATACTTTCAGTAATTCGTTGTCTTTTTCCCAATTGTCCTCTTCTTTTACGTAGATGGTTTTTCTCGAAGCATCTGTACAATGAATTGGTCTCTCTAACACATCTAGTTGATTCAGACCGTTTGTTATCATATTCGTAATCGTTTTAGTCAATCCGTTTTCAATCGTATTATCATAGGTTTCGGCAGTTATAGGTAACGATTCAATAAATTCTTTCAAATTCATCGCATTCTTACAGTGCTCGTTTAAGAACATTTGGATATTGAAATTTTGCGTGTTATGACTATTTGTAGTCGTATTATGAGAATGATTGTTGCTTCCCATAGATGGCATTATCTCCATCATCTTCTCCATCACGTCTTGATTCTTCAAGATGACATTTTCCATAATATCTTGATTCTTCAAAAGCATCTTCACCAACAAGTCTTTATCTATTTCTGTAGGAACGTTCCCTACATTTTGTAGGGCAATAGTAGTCGGTTCATCTTTAGCAACAGAACATTTCTTTTTATGTTTATATAATCCCTGTCTAAATTTATATATGTTACCACATTCGCATTCAAATTGGTTGGCATTTTTCGGCATGATTTCGGCAGTTTTTGTAACTCCATTGTAACTCTGTTGGTGCTTACGTGTCAATACGTGTTTATTCCAATTACTTTCTTTGCTACATGAAAAGTCACATTTTTTACATTCGTAAATATTGGCATTTTTTGGCATGAAAATGGTATCCATTGTAACTCTATATTAGAGTTACACAAAAAATGCCTAAATCCTTTCGCATAAATGCTTAAAAAAGTACAGTAACAAATGAAACCAATCCAAAATGAAAAGGAGAGCATTATGCTCTAAATCACTTTTTCACGTTTTTTTCATTTGTAATCTCAATAAATCAAAAACTACACATAAAAAGCATGTTGAATTTTAAAAATCTGAAAATAGAATTGAAAAAAGTTGTAAAAGTGAAATACCTACTATTATCAAAGACATCCAAGCTTTTTAGGGTCAAAAACAGCCCCTTCATATGTAGGGGGGCTACCTACATGCCCTACATGACTTTTTCGGTTTTTTGAGAAATGAAAATCATCAAGCGCAAGTTACCTACATGAAATTCATGTCCCTTAAAACTGAAATCAAAAAAGTCATTATGTCGTGACTTGTTTTAGGGGGGTAAAATATGCTCAATTATGACTGTTTTATTTATCGGTCAAAAATAGGCTAATACATAATGGAATTATTGGTTTCAGTTTTTAAGGACATAATTAATTCAGTATAAAATCAAATAAAACATGTGATATTTGTATTGTTTTTATGATAAAATCTCTCTATTGTAATTTACAGATTATATATTTGGGTGGAATATACTATGTAATAGACTATGAAGTCTTTTACATAGTAAAGAAGAAATAGATAAGATGAGTAGAGAGATACACGAATATTACATATTAAATCAATCGAAACGCGCTACAAAATATACATAATTAATTCATATTACACAATAATATATAAAATTGATACTTATTATAAATAGAATAAGTATCAACAATTAATTATCTAAAATGGGAAATACCTATTCTAGTCGTATAATAAACGAAAATAAGGATTGTTTAATCTGTTGGGAACAAGTAGATAATAACGATTGTGCCCAATGTGTCCAATGTATTCAATGTAATATTCAATTACACCCTTATTGCGAAGAAACATATAGAGGCGAAAAAGGATATTGTAAATGCCCTCATTGTCAGGGTATCGGAACACTCGGCATAGGGAGATATTAGATTTGATGTAAAGGATAATATTGAAAACTTATATATCCACTCACCATCGTTTTGTCGTATTCGTCTGTTAAATAGATGAATATCACGTAGTAAATTTGTTCTGAATACGCTCTAATATGTCATTATTATAAATACCACTCGGTTTATAGTTTTTAGTGGAATTATAATCCTTGTCTTTTTCTTTCGTTACATTGATGGAAGTCCCTTGTTTATTTAGAAGAGACTGATCAGCATTCGTAAGATTATTACCATTCTCAATCTGAGGCGTTTTATCGACTGGTTGTCCGTATCCATCAATAACAGTACCTGTCTGTTTCTTATATTCCTGACGAACATAACCAGGTATCCAATGCGACCAACTAATAAAGATAAGATTCGGGTGCGTATATCTTACGACTAAATCATTCTCACGCAATTTGCGCAAAATATAACCGGTACATTCGGCTACATCATATCTTGAAACACCAATCATGACTTCAGGAATTACATACCATAAAAACTGTTCTTTCCCTCGATTTTGATTGGAAGTTAGTTTAATTTTAGCATGTATTCTATTTAAGATTTTGTTATATAAATTTAATTTACTCTCGGCAATCTCTCGCTTCTTTTCGAATAAATCATCCAAACTGATTTTATCTGTTAAATCATTCTCATCAGACAATGTAAATATATTCATATTATTCTGTTCGTAGAAAAAAATAATATGAAAACACGGTATTTGCAAAAAGAGAACAGGATGGAAAGAAAAATAATATCAACCAATAGTATATTACCATGGCAGACAAAAAAGACATTTATTTGAATAGTATGCTTCTATTCATATTAATTGTGAAAGTAATGTGGTTATTA
>Ga0209092_10000042_pt1 | contig 99212 bp, 101 predicted proteins | sample FraStrMetagenome_FD_187446 | JGI IMG/M metagenome (GOLD analysis project Ga0209092, IMG submission 187446) | Marine eukaryotic phytoplankton communities from Arctic Ocean - Fram Strait ARC3M Metagenome (SPAdes) (version 2) | ecosystem: Environmental > Aquatic > Marine > Oceanic | place: Fram... | reverse complement strand
TACCAGCGGTACCTTGTTGACCTTTTTGACCTACACCGATTTCACCTTTTTGACCATCAGGACCTCTTACAGTAGAGTCAGCACCAGTGGCACCTTGTTGGCCTTTTTGACCTACACCAACTTCACCTTTGGGACCTTGTACAGTAGAATCAGCACCTTGTTGACCTTTTTGACCTACACCAATTTCACCTTTGGGTCCAACGGTACCATCGTTACCATCAGAACCAGCAGCACCTTTGGTACCTTTTTGACCTACATTACCTTTGTCACCTTGAGAACCATCATAACCAGCACCACCTTTGGCACCTTTGGGACCAATGGCACCATCAGAACCATCAGAACCAGCGGCACCTTTGGTGCCTTTTATACCTACACCATCGCTACCATCAGAACCATCGGCGCCAACAGCACCTTTGGGACCAGCAGCACCTTTGGGACCAGCAGCACCATTTTCACCTTTGGGTCCACCAATAGTTTCAAGGGAAAGAACACGTGAAGCAAGAGCTACATCAGCAGCAGCATTGGCATCACGTTCAGCTTCGTTAGCGGCAGCAGCAGAAGCAGCAGCATTACCAGCATCAACACCCAAAACATAGTGAATATAAGCTTCAGCTTGTGTAGAAGATGCTAAAGCAGGGTTTGCAACAATATAATTAGCGTAAGCTTTACCACTTTCGCTATCTTGCCAAATTTTCATGTCAGCACTAAAAGGGCGACCTTCCTCATTACCATGATTAATGTAGTGAAGAATGAGTTGAGCATCAGTTTCTCCGTAAATATCAACAACATCAGCGTTGTTTGCTTTGTAGTATGCGGCATTAAAGCCAGCAGCAGTCCATTGTTCGGCTGTGTAACCAGACATTATACAATACAATTATAAAATATTTTCTCCCGAAAAATTTATTCTAAATAATTTCCTAAAATTTATCAAATAAAAACCCAATCTCATACATGTGTAGTATGAATCAAAATAATATAGTAAAAATATTTATTTACTATAATTCTAAATTTCTAAATATACAGGATTACATTTAATTCATAATTTAATGAAAAATTAAAAATATACACAATAATTATAAACAATTATGAATAGCTTTAATTCAGAAAATGTATCCAATAGAATGACACCTATACAAACGAATTCACCATCTTCTTTAAAGATGGGTGACCCAATTTCAGAAAAATTTGAAAGTAAAAATGTCGGAAATTCTTCCAATTTAGGTCCCGAAAAGCCTAATTATATTCTATATATTTTATTAACTATTTTACTCGCCATTTTAGGAGTGAATGTATTTACGTATTTAGGTATGTTATCTGACAACGTAGTAAGTTTTTTTCGACCTGTAATTGTTGATATTGCTTATTACGGTTCTGAAACAATTAAAACCACTGTAAATACTTCTGCTGAAGGCTCAAAATTAGGTATTGATGTTGCTGCTGGAACAATAACCAGTGCAATTGATTTGGGTCAAAAAGCAGGAGGTTCCATGCCTGATGACGAAGAATTGGAAGAAACCGTAATCAATGACAATAAATTAAAACAATCTATCAACAATAAAAAAGCTAAAAAGAACAGTCAAACTACAAACGAAAAACCAGTAATTCCTGATAATATTGATAGTTTAACACAGCAAACAAAACCCGCAAAAAAAGCAGGTTATTGTTACATAGGAGAAGACAGGGGATTTAGATCATGTATTGCCGTTTCAGAACAAGATGTATGTATGTCTGGAAATATATTTCCTTCACAAGAAATTTGCGTGAACCCTACATTACGTGAAGGAACTGATAAATAAGTATAAACATGAAATTAAATATTTTATATAAAATAGATAAAATATTTAATAATCTATTACAATGAATTAATGTATGTTTCATTATTTGAACATATAGTTTGTAAAGTAGCGTTAAATGTTGAAATATCATTATTTGTAGTTATTGTTTTTCTTGTGTCTGTGCGAGCCGTAGATATATTGAGTATTTTTACACACATGTTTCTATAATCACTTGATGAATCGGAAAAAAAATATAATTTATTGAAAATGGTAATAATTTGATTATCAAAAATAGTATCCACAATGTTGTTAAAATTGTCCATTTGCTTAAAAATAGATATTTTGAATGTATAACCACTATTACTTGAATTAATAAAATATAAATTTGAGCTGCTTTGAGTCTGCACAATCGAATCAAGTTTTAATTCAGTTGTAGTTGTTTTTCCTAAAAAAAGCAGTTTTAACATATTTTCAATAGCAACAAATTTATTTTGTATGTTACTAATCGTGATACCACTTACACTAAATGTTATAGTAGTAAATGAATTGGCAGATGGCGTACGTCCACTTTTTCCAACAGGAAACCCTAAATCACCATCTTTATATGTTGATTGTGGATATTTTTCACCTGATCCTGCGTAAGTTCGTCTTACAGGAACATATCCAACAACGGGTACCGTCTTGTCTAAATACAAAGAAAAAGATTTATTTCCAGGAACATCGCTTTGGGAAGCATTGAAAACAGGTCTATGTGCCTGTAAATTTGGACATGATAAGGTGAAACCATTTAAAACATAATTGTTCGAATTTGGAAAACTTTCGGTTAATGATTGAGATGCCCATTGTTTTTTTTTACCCTGTTTGGAACGTGCAAATTGCGAGATTATTTGTGCTTTTGTGTATCCAAAAGTTTGTTTTTTATGTTGTAATGTTTCCGCTTTTCTCCTCATATCCAATGTAAATTTCGTATATTTATTTGACATACTTGGATCATCACATGTGTCATTTGAACCAGAACAAACATAACAAGGCATAGAGGATGCTCTTGGAGCAACCAATTGTTGATCAGGTGATCCTAAATTCATCCATTGGAAATCATTTTCTGTATAACCACCTATTTTCTTGTCATCAGATATTACACTATTACTAAATTGAATAGTCAACCCTGTTCCGTCTCTAAGTTCTATAGTAATATTGAAAGGTCCAACAGGATTACAAACATTTGGGGTTGATTCGTCAATAGATTCCATTAAAATAACTCCTGTTGGAATATCTTGGTCGTTTAAAACGGAAATCAATGAAATTTTCATCCATATAGGTTTATTTAATATTACCATACTAATATTATTTTGCCCCTTCGTACTTGTCACAAATAAAAATTTTTCAAAAAATGTACCTTGAACAGGGGCAGTAATATTGTCGGGAATAAAATATTTAAATTGTTGAATTTCTGCTTTGAAATTAAACGAGAAAGAACGTGGTGTGCTACTATCATTATCGGTAATGGTTGCTTCAATAGTATGTATTCGAATGTCACTTGTGGTTGGGTTTCCTGTAATATCAAATACCCAATAATACGGTGTATTGTCTGTGTTTGGAGCAGTAGAGGTAGTAATTATAAATCCATTTACAATATCACCACTAATAAAGGACGATGAAAAACCAGTAATCGAATTATTTTCACTAACTGTTTTGGAAACATTTAAACTCACAGTCAACCACGAAGAAAACCTGATTGGAAGTGTTAATTTTAAAGAATTTGATTCGTAATTATCATTTGTACTATTATATTTAACAGTCTTATCACTTACATATATTTGTGAAACAAAGGTTCTACCAGACTGAAACGGACCATGTGTAATAAAATTACTATTTGTTTTTGTTCCATATAACGTTCCATATAATGTATATGGTCCAAGTTCTACTGAATTTATACTAATAGTTAAAATGTCACCAGGAAGATATCCTGAACCACTAACATTCATTGTTACGTCTGCTAATGAAGAAGTTATCTCAATTTGATCTACTGTTGCTCCAGTACCACTACCACCTGTAACAGAAAATGTTGATGACGCGGCAGCATTATATGTTCCATCAGCAATATTGTTAGGATTTGTGAGTTGATCAGCTAATAATATTACGTATGGAGCTGAAAATCCACCATTCATGTTTAAGGAAGGTTCTCCAAAACTACTTGTACTGGAAATAATATCATTATTTACAAGTGTATATGTTAACAAATCCACATATGCGTTATTTTGATTTATTTGAATTTTAATTTTATTTCCAATAGCATAATTACTTCCATCTCCCTGCATAGTAATAGAAGTGATTATCCCATTTGATAGAATAATTGTTCTAACCTTTCCGCCCACACCACTTCCTGTTTGAGTTATTGTTTTTATCAGTGAATTTGATTCTAAATCGTTGGAAACGACAGTATACTCGCCAAGAGCAGTTCCATTTATACTAATTGTTAATTTTTCACCAATTGTATAATTGGAACCACCTGCAATCATTGTAATTGAACTAACAGCTCCTGAACCAATAACTATTTGAGATATTGACGCATCTGTACCAGTGCCATTGGATGCTATAGTAATTGTAGATGTATAGGTTCCATTAGCAATAGGAGTTGAATTATTAGCAGGCATGGTTCCATTTAAATTACCAGCATTAAATACAGATGCTCTATTTGTGTAAGTTGCTGTAGTTAGTCCGATAGTAGAAGCTAAATCGACCTGATCTTCTACAATTGTACGCAATCCATTACTATTCAAAATAGATTTTGTTCCAACTATTTTAATCAAAGACGATGGATCTGTTTTCGGATTTACATTAATAACAAAAGAATATGTATATTTTACAACTGATGAATTAGTAAATTGTAATGTAATAGTTTTAGGTCCCACATCAATCTCTTTTTCTGGTGTACCACTTAGTGTATATATATCTGCACTTGACGATATACTTAACCACGATGGGTTATTTGTCATAGTTATTTGTAAAATGGTAATACCATCATTATCTTTAATAGGGACATCTGATAGTTGATATGAGAACTGTGAATCAATTGTTACATTTTGTGTCGGAATTTTATTAATAATAGTAGGGGTCTGAATAGATTTCCCATTAAATACGGTTGAAGAAGTTGATAATGGGATGTTTGTTATAAATGAAAAATCATCGGTATATTGATAATTTATTCTAACATTATTTCCAAGATCGTTTGATGATAAAGTATAACTTATAATATTATTTGCTGAAACAGAATTTAATATACCATTTAAAGTACCAGCATTAAAAACACCACCATTTATATCACTTTGTACAATTGTATACGAATGAATTAGCAAAATACCGTCAACCTTCACTTTAATTTTATCCCCAATTGTATAATTTGAACCAGAAGCAGTAACAGTAACACTTGTAATAACTTTATTTGATATCACTATTGTTGAAATGGTTGGTTCACTTGCAATACTATTTGTAACAGAAATATTATCAACTGTTATTCCACTTGTAATTGGACTCGATATAGTACGATCACTATACCAATAAATAGTTGAAGAAATAGATGAATTAATTTTAACAAGTCCACCTACATCAAAATCTGAAATAGTATTAGTATGTGATAATGTAGAACCAATCATGAATTTTTCATAATTTATAGGACTTGTTAATTCGGTTTCAGTAATATAAAAATCCCCCGTGGGTTCATCGGGAAAATTTTGAATAAATTTAGTTTTACCAGAAATGGCTGTGTTATTGGTAGAATTACCAAAACCAATATAGGTATAGCTAACATAAATAGATAAGTTAACATCGTCTTGTGTTACAGTATATGTTGAACCAGAAGCTCCTGTTATTTCTTGAAATAATATTCCATCATATAAACCAGATGTATCGGTTGAAGATTTATACCATTTGTACGTTCCATTCGTAGGTAATTGTCCATTTTGGGAATCATCATCTGGATTTTTTAAATCATTATCGATTATCCCAGAAATATCTGCTTTAATTATGTCATATTGAGAAGGAGATGTAATAGAAGTACCAACACTGTCGTTAAAAACAATGTTAGTATTGTTGTTATTAACTAATGTAATAAATTGATCAGGTAAATCATCAGTATTAAGAATTTTAAATGTAATCGAATTATTTTCGCTAATTATATTATTTTTATTTAATATGGGATAGTCATCATAAATAACATAGGCTATGCTTTGTTCTACAAAAGTACCTTTTCCACCAAAATTAATTCCTGAATCAGATTTAAATGTAAATGATTTTGTTAAACCATTAAAACTGGTTAATTGACCATATCTATTACCTGATAACGCGAATGAATAATATAAATTTTGTCCGTTCTCGCTATCACTTATAGTAAAATTTACAGAAGTGTCTTCTCTCATTGTAGATGGTGATAATGTTGTCATAATAATAGTATAATTTATACTATAAAAATATTATAATGTAAATTATTAAATTCCACCAAAACCACTGTCAACTGTACCGACGTTTCTAAAAAACCAGCGCAACGAAAAGTATTTAGGTGTTCCATCCATCATTGAATCAGATAACAGTTTCATATTTGGACCCTTATCGACCAATGCTTGTAATTCGCTTGTAGATAAACCATAATCATAATACCATAAATCGGAAGTGTAGCCTGAGAAACCTCCGTTCATTGACATATATACTTTATCATAGTTTTGACGAACAACGTCTTTCAACACATGTCTGTTGACAATAGTTCCATTGACATAAATGTCGACGTTTTTACCTTCGGCGCGAATTGCAACATGATACCATTTATTAAGAGGAATATTTTCAATATTAATTCTCTCTACAATATCATTAAACGTATTCATAACAACAACCATATTATTGTGTTGTGGTGTAAAGTAAAGACCTGGGGCATTGTTAGGATAATTTAATCCTTTAAAATCACCAGTTGTTTTAAAATCATCATTACCTTTGTGGAATACGTGTTTAAATTGTCCTTTATTATGATCTAAATCATCAACAAAAAGCCATACAGACCATGTAAATTCAATACCACCTTCTTCATTTACTGATCGAACAATTGGTTTGGATCCTTTTTCATTTGGATCAACGTCAATTACTTTCATTTGTTTTGCGTCAATCATACCGTCGATTAGATGTGGACTTCCATTAGGTTGTACAAAATAACTTGCTACATATGTCAAAGATTTAAGAAGAACTACAAAAAGCACAACAACTAATAGTAAAAAAGCAACTTTGGCTACTAAACTATTGGATTCCATAAACTCCTTTGAACCAAAATCAGCGGGAGCATTATATGATTCTGATATATTTCCTAATCCTAAATTATTCATATCTATTATAATAAATATAGATAAGAATTTATTGTTTATAAAATGATTTAAATTATATTAACAATATTTTTAACCTAATGAAACTTCTCCTTCTTTTTTATCGTCCTCGTAAAATGAAACAACAACTTTATATTTATCCAATAAACTCAATCCACTACTCCATCCTGCAGCATAGATGTTCCATGCTTCTTGAGGATTGGTTGCGTTGTCCCAATATTGGAATTTAGAAGTACTTCCTGAAAATCCGCCCATAGGTGTTACGAATACATCAGATACATTATCGATTTTAGCTGTTCCAGGCAATACACATGTTTTGACTAATTTACCATCAATATAAACATCCAATGTTTTTCCGTATACACTCATTAACAAATGAGTCCATTTTTGAATAGGAATATTTTGAACACGGCATTTATGTATTTCAGAAGCAACAGATGAATCAGTATTGTCAGATCCAGGATAACAAGCTAAAGCAATAGTTAAGTCATTTTGCATTGCACCTAAAGTAACGGATGGGCATGGTTCTTTATTACTATCTAATCTACCAAAAATAATTTTAGGTTGTCCGTATCTATAGTTCCATGTGTCAATGTTAAACCATACCGCATATGTAAAGTTAGATGCAGGACTCGAGTCATTTTTATCTAAATCATCTTTACTAATACGAATAGCATCCTTTGCATTTTGTAATCCAGATAGACTTCCAGGAATTGTCATATACCGAATAACGAAATATAATACTAATATTACAACAATTGCCAATATAATTGTTTTAAAATCCATGATATAATATATCATTAGAAATTTTCTAAATTATTGGAGGGTTTTTACCTTTAAATGAATTATATATTTTACTGATATCATGTTTCATTAACGAATGATCGAAATATTTTATATTACAAATACCTCCATATATACCATTCATTTCACCACTCGTAATCACGTCATGTGTCATAAATGGAACCACTTCAATTTTTGAACCCACCAGTTCATTATTTAAAAATACATCTAAAGTTCCACCATCATAATTTACAACAAAGTGATTCCATTTTTGAAGAGGTAAAGATTCCTTTATCATTATTTTTTTCTCCTTTTTGTGGCCTTGAATCATTTTAAGCATTATTTTATTTTCATCCGCCTTGTATAAAATATTTGGTTTATTCCCATAATTGAGTATTGACGTATATTTGCTGTAACTACTATTTGTTGATGGTGGTTGTGGATTTACGTAAAACCAAAAAGATAAACCATATCGATAGTCATAGTCTGTTTCTCCATTTTTGCCTATTTTTCCTGATAAATCTTCGTATGATCCATGTTCTTTATAAACGCTCGTGTAAATAGGTTTGGATACCAATTGTGTACCTTTCAAGTCATAAAAATGAGATTTAAGATAGGGTATTGCAAAATGAAGCATAATTATTCCCATCATGCTAAAGAGTAACAATATAGAAGGACGGGTCGCAATTTTGTATTCATATTTAACGTAGTCAACCAATTCTATAAGTAAACAGGGAATATATAATAAACAATTTTTAACTAATCCTCCAAATGAATTATCATTTACGCTTTTCATTAATGGTTTTTTATGAAATACTTTCACAAATACAGCCAGTAAAATAAAAAGAATTAATGTCATTGTCAAAAATGATACTATGTTATTTCCTTCAAAATGACTGAAAATATATTCAATTATATAAAATAAGACTACAATTGCGACAAAAAATAATATAACTCCTAAAATTTTAGAAATAAAACCGAATAAACTATTTTCACTTAGTGTAACGTCTAATCCTTCTGAAATACGACGCCTAACAAAATAAATAGAAGCAACTAATATAAACCCTATTAACATACATAGGAAATAGAAAATTCCAGTGTTCTCTCCATTCCAGTTGGGTATTGTTTCACTATTAAACACAACATTCATTATTTGATAGAATGAATACGTATCGTTATAAAATCCGAAAAATAAGATTAAAAATACGTACAATCCCATGAATTTTGGAACAGTTGTTTTTGAAAAATCATTGTTTACAAAATACAATCCAATCAAAACAATACCCATCATAATGATGAGTAAAATGTAATACAACTGATTTCGTTTAATCCATTTCATCCATATTTCCAAACTAAAAATAGAATTTATAAACTCATAAAATGGTTGAGAAGGATCGTAAAAACCATAATATATTACTAAAATTACATATAAAATAAATGTCAAATATAATTTACTAATTGTTTCCATATATAAAATTAACAGAAATTAAATATATTTATTTCTATTAATTACAAATTCTCCATTGTTGTTTTTTTTCCATGACAATCTCTACAAAGAGCAACTAAATTAGAAATGTGATTTGATCCACCATGTTCCAATTTAACTTTGTGATCAACTTCAAACCATGCTGGTAATTGTATGTCGCAATTGCCACATTTCCAGTGTTGTTGAGAAGCTATATATTTTTTCTTTGTTTCGCTCACAGAACGTTTTGTTGCTTTTGAATTAGATTGAGTTGTACCTGAATTCATCATACGTTTAAATTGAGGTGTTTGTTGATAGTCTGTGTTCTGCGTTTGAGGTATAATGTTACTTGCTTTTGTAAAGTCTAAAACAGGTGTTAAAAAATCCATAGAATCTTTATCAATGGGCATATATTTAATAATATTATTTGCATGAGCAAACATTGTATGTGATTCAGATGGATTTCGTTTTATGAAAAGATAAGTACAAAGACCTAAAAATACATAAGTCGCAATTAAATAATATTTTTTCCACGACATTAATAATTTCAAATAGTAACCATCATAATAGGTATTAAATGCTAAAAAGGCTGTAGACGCAATTATTAATAATTCAAATTTCATATTTATATTATAATAGTATTATTTATCATAAAAATAATTGGCAATACATAATAATATTACTAACAATCCTACATATATCATTTTATCTCTGAATTTAATTGTGTCAATATCTATAACACGTTTTGGTTTATAATGATTATAGTACTTATCAATTGCCTCGTAGTAATCTAATTGTGTTTTATTTGATGTCTTATTGATATGATTATGAATAAAATGCATCCATTTCATAAATGATTTTTTATTTTCTAAATATGGTGTTAATGGATATTTATCTAAAATATTTGCAAATGCATCGCTAATATCTCTATGTGGAATAAATAATGGTAAATTATGTATAAAATCGTAAAATTTCTTCTTTGTTGTTGTATTAGGATTTGTTGGATAATTTAATGCGGTCGTATGTAACATAAACCAATAATGAGGCCCCCAAACGTCTGGATCTAAATTCATACAAATTATTATAGTAGTATATAATTGTTATTGCGATTTAACTCATTATCTGTTCATACTAAATAATATAAAAACAATATTTATTACTATAGTAATGAATAATAATACAGCTATATCTAATAAAAATTATGTATTTTGTAATAATTGTGGTAAAGGAGGACATCAATATCATCAATGTAAAACTCCAATAACCAGTATAGGAATTATTACAGTTAGATCAAATAATAGTAATCTTGAATATTTACTTATACGTAGAAAGGATAGTCTTGGTTATATTGATTTTCTAAGGGGGAAATATAACATTAGTAGCAAATCGCATTTACTAAATTTACTAAATGAAATGACCATTGACGAAAAAAAACGTCTATTGAATCACGAATTTAATGATTTGTGGACTAAATTATGGGGGAACGATATTGGTATTCAATATAGAAATGAAGAACAAACATCGAAAGACAAATTTATAACATTAAAAACAGGTGTAATGATGAACGGAGAAGTATTGAATCTTTCAAAATTAATAAGCGAGTCGGATACAAAATGGGAAGAACCTGAATGGGGTTTTCCCAAAGGAAGACGCAATTATCAAGAACGCGATTATGATTGTGCTATTAGAGAATGGGAGGAAGAAACAGGATATAGTAGAAATAGTATTAAAATGATAAACAATGTAGTTCCATATGAAGAGATCTTTACTGGATCAAATTATAAGTCATATAAGCACAAATATTATTTATCAATTTTTGTTGGAAATAATGCTGACGAACCTTCTCAATATCAAGAAAGTGAAGTTAGTGCTGCAAAATGGCTACCATATGATGAATGTTTAAAATATATAAGAAAATATAATTTAGAAAAAATAGATATGTTTAAAAAGATTAATAAGGTAATTACGAATTATAGAATATATTAACTTTATATATATTAATGACGTCTACAATAATATCACGAAAAAGTAAAAAACAGGAACAATTTATTGAATCAAAGCATGATTTTTTGTATCCTCATATAGATGACCCTAATTTTAATATTAAAATTGCTGAAAAAAAGGAATTTAACGAGACAAAATATGATGGCCATATTGACGATAAATTAACTATTGAACAACAAGCCGAAAATATGTGTAAATCCGAATTCGAATTAGCACCTCATCAATTATTTGTGCGCAATTTTTTATCCTTTAATACTCCATATAACAGTTTATTATTGTTCCATGGACTGGGAACTGGTAAGACATGTTCAGCAATTACAATCGCTGAAGAAATGCGAGAATATTTGAATCAATTAGGAGTATTGCAAAGAATTATTATTGTAGCCTCTCCCAATGTACAAGATAATTTCAAAAATCAGCTTTTCGATGAAAGTAAATTAGAATTAGAGAATGGATTTTGGAAAATGAACACATGTGTAGGATATAAATTATTAAAGGAGATTAATCCTACAAACATGAAAAATATGGAAAAAAAGAAAATTATTTCCCAAATAAAGAGAATTATTTCAAATTCTTATTTATTTCTGGGTTATAGAGAATTTAATTCTTGGGTAGGTAAAAAAATTAATCCTCCAAATGCGTCAACTATGAGTGAATCACAATTAAAATTTTATCACGAAGAGCAAATTCAAAAACTTTTTAATAATAGACTCATTGTTATTGACGAAGTTCATAACATTCGTATTACAAAAGACGCATCGGTTGACAACAAACGTGTTGCTCAAACATTAATGAAGTTGGCTGAAACAGCATCTAATATGCGTTTATTGTTATTATCAGCAACTCCCATGTTTAATAGTTACAAAGAAATTATATGGTTGTTGAATTTAATGAATATCAATGATAATCGTTCCACCATTGATATAAAAGATATTTTCGATAAAAACGGGAATTTCAAAATCAGTAGTAATGGTCAAGAAGTGGGAAAATCTCTACTTATTAAGAAATTAACAGGGTATATATCTTTTGTTCGTGGAGAGAATCCGTTTACCTTTCCATATCGAATATTTCCTAAGCAATTTGATCCTGATAGTTCAAGTATTAATATGCGGTATCCAAAAAAGGCATTGAATGGTAAACAGATTATTCAACCACTTGAGAAATTAGATATATTTACAAAACCGATTGGTTCCTTTCAAGAAGAAGTGTATTATTATATCATTGAAAATTTGAGGAAAACAGCAGGTTCAAATTTAAAAACCTCATTTGAGAATATGGACAGTTTTGGTTACAATGAACTTCAATATCCAATAGAATCCTTAAATATGACATACCCATTAAAAGATTTTACACGAGAAACAACAGGTATTGCTACACATGATTTGATCGGCAAAAATGGTCTCCAGCGTGTAATGACATTCGTAGAATCAGGAAGTGAAAAGAAGGAATTTGAATATGATTCGGATATTTTACAAACATTTGGTAGAATATTCTCTCCAGGTGAAATTGGAAAATATAGTTCAAAAATTGAATCAGTTATACAACAAGTACAAAAAACATCAGGAATAACATTGATTTTTTCTCAATATATTGATGGTGGAATTATTCCAATGGCACTTGCGTTGGAGGAACTTGGATTTCAACGGTTTGGTGACACTAACTCTCTATTTAAAGATCGTCCATCTAAAAAAATGCAAGGGGCAACACCAAAATATATAATTATCTCTGGTGAAAAGAATATATCACCAAATAACCTATCAGAAATTAATGCGGTATCTGACAAAAATAACAAGGATGGCAGTCTTATCAAAGTCGCTCTTATATCCAGAGCTGGCTCAGAAGGTATTGATTTTAAAAATATACGAGATGTACATATATTAGATCCATGGTACAATACAAATAGAATAGAACAGATTATAGGTAGAGCTATTCGTTTAAAAAGTCATTGTGCATTACCTTTTATTCAAAGAAATGCCAGAATCTTCGTTTACGGAACATTATTAACTAATATGGAAGACGAAGCGGCTGATATGTATATTCATAGAGTTGCTGAAATGAAAGCTTTACAAATTGGCAATATTACACGTACATTAAAAGAAACCGCTGTCGATTGTATATTAAACCATGAACAAAATAATTTCACAGAAGATAACATGAATACAATCATAAAAATCGATTTAGCAGATGGAAGTAAAATAGACTATCCTATTGGTGATAAACCATATTCAGCAATATGTGATTATTTGGAATCGTGTTCATATACGTGTAAACCTGACATTAGTGGTCCGTTTGATTTAAAAACATCAACATATGATGAAACATTTATAAATTACAATAGTGATAAAATTATCCAACGTATTAAGGATTTATTTTCCGAAAACTATTTTTATAAGAAGATTGACCTTATTAAAAGTATTAACGTCAAAAAAATGTATCCCATTGATCATATTAACTATGCAATTCAAACAATGATTGAAGATAAAAATATTATTGTATCGGATATTTACGAAAAACCAGGAAATATTATTCAAGTGGATGATTATATATTATTTCAACCACTTGGATTTAAAAATAATTATATTTCAACATTCGAGCGAACACGACCAGTCGATTTTAAACGTGAAAAATTATTAATTAAGTTAAATAATTCATTTGATGAGGAGATAGAAGGAGAAGATGACGCAACTGATAAATCAATGTCAAAATCAAAAGCATCTGATAATATTGTGGATTTAATCACCGATTTGGAAGATTTATATACTAAGTACAATAGTGTTATTGCCATCAAAAGAGGTGAGAATGATCGGGCTGCATTTGTTAGCAAAGTATTTAATGATATGTCAAAAGAAACACATTTTAAACAAGACATTCTTCAAAAAATTCTAATAGATCACATTATGGATTACTTATCACATGAAAACAAATTACAAGTAATTAATTATATATATTCAAAGGATACATATAGTCCATTTGAAACATTAATTAAACAACACATTGATAATAAAATTATTCATTTTAATAAAAATGATCAAACTCCTCGAGAAGGATTAATATTATTAATTGATAATAATTCAACGCTCTATATAAATGATGTAAATCAATGGCGAAAAGCCGAATATGTAGACAAAGAAGCATTTTCAAAACATAATTTATCATTATATCAAGAAAAATACTCAAAAATAAATAGATTGATTGGTTATATAGAAATTAAAAAATTAGGAAATATGTTTAAAACCTTAGACAATTCTGAAAAAGAAAATAAAGGTAGACGGTGTAATACAGATAAAAAGGCTGAAATTATAAAACTATTAAACATGATAGTAGGTACAACTAAATTCAATAAATTAAATACTAAAGAATTTAAAGCGGCATACTTATGTATTTTGTTAGAATTTACATTAAGATATTATAATTATGAAAATAAGAATAATAAAATATGGTTTGTTGATCCTGATATGACAAAATTTATAGAATTAAAAAATAAAAATTGAATCAATATAAATATATTATTATATAGTATAACATATTTATGGAATTTAAAAATCAAAATGCCAATTTACAAGATGTATATCATCACTCTATTATAAGCAAAAATATTACATTAGACATTAGATCAATTGGAGATAATCTACGCGAAATTATTGAGAAAAAGATATCATATGATTTTGAAGGTAAATGTATATCAGAAGGATATATTAGACAAAATTCGATATCTATTATTAATTACTCGAGTGGCAAAATTTTAGGTGGGATTAAAATTGCGTTTGATGTTACATTTGAATGCGATGTATGTCTACCTGTTGAAGGAATGAAAATTGAATGTATGGTTAAGAATGTTACTAAAGCAGGCATACGTGCTGAAATCGATATATCAGACGACGAAAAAAATTCACCTCTTGTAATATTTATTGCGAGAGATCATCATATCAATAATATTTACTACAATAATGTAGTCGAGAACAATGTTATTAATATAAGAGTCATTGGACAGCGGTTTGAATTAAATGATAAATACATTACTATTATTGCTGAACTACTTGGTCCCAAAAAAAATTATAATACATCACAAAAAAAGACGAAGAAATTAGTTTATGCCAAATAATAACATAAAAAGAATTACATAGTTTAAAATATAAGAATGAATAACGAACTATTACGCATAAAAGAAGAAATCGAATCATTGAATAAATCAAGACAAACTGACATATTACAAATTTTTTTAAACAAGAATATTTCAACTACTGAAAATAAAAACGGTAATTTTATTAATCTAACCCACATCAGTGATGAAATTATACAATTATTAAATATGAAATTAACGTATTTTAAAGAACAAGACAATACCATTGATGAAATGGAAAAAATAAAGCAAGGGTTTCAACAAGACTTTTTCAATTCAGATAATGTGAATGATGATGTTAGTACTAAAGATATTAAACAAGATAAAAAACAAAATAAAGAGAACACGCTACAATATGCAACATAAATGACATCATCGTACAAAAATAGTAAAAATGATATATCATATATTTCTTTTATCTCCCAGTTTGAAAAATATATGATTACAAATGATATGTACCAAAAATACAACAATATATCTCGTAAAACAAATAATGAAGATACTAAAACAGAAAAGATGGAACAAAATAAGAATTATAATCATAATCAGATTTATATTAAAGAGTATGACAAATTGTTCTGGTGTTTCTATTTGATGTTACATGATAAAGATACGTATTTTTCGGTGGATAATAAACATTTTCAAATTGAAAAACAACTGAAAATTGATTTGGTAGATAAGATTAGAAATAACAAAGGATTGATGAAAGAAGCAAAATTAAAAATTGCTGATGTTGAAAATAATGTAGTAAATGATAAAAAAACAGATATTTCAGGGTTTCAGGCATTTTGTATTTATTATAATCTAAATGTATTAGTATGCTATAATAATATTTATTACAATTTTTATAACGATGATGATGAAGCAACATCTGTCATCTATATTAAATCAAATAAGTTTACATGCGAAAAAAATATCAATGAATATAAAATAAATGAAATTAAAAATAATTATTATTTGGTAGATAATCCAAAAAAACCATTAAAATCAATTGGAAATTATAAGATAGATGATCTGATTCAATTGTGTAAGTTATTTAAAATCATTTATTACGATGAACATCATAAAAATTTCAAGAAAAACAAAATATATGAATTGGTTCTCGATAAAATGAATTAAGTGTACAAAAGCTGCTTTATTAATAAATTATTGTTTTCCATAATCCATTGTTGTAATAACTTATAAATATCAGTTGTTCTATCTATGGAAGCAACTTTTACATAAAATAGATACATTTGATTTTTTGACATGTTGAGTTTAATGTTATCATAGAGTAATGATTTTAGAATACTTTTATTATTATCAATACATATGCGAATACAAATTGCCATTATCGTAATATTTTTCATATATATTATATGAATATTATTATTATTTTTTTCTTTTTTTCTTTTTTTTTAAAAGTTTTTTGAAGATTTTGAATAATTTGGACCAAAAAAATCCCAAAATAGACTTTTGAAAAAAATAAAAAAAAATAAAAAATGGGTTCACTGCAAAAGGCTCTAATTTCCATTTTGCATAATTTTGATTTGTTTGCATAGATTTTTTTTCGCGTTTTTATTTTATGTGTCAATTTTGATTTAGGCATTTTTTATATTTCCAATATATAGTAAAAATGGAAATAAATAAAATGCCAAAAAATGCCAAAGAATTTTATTGTGAAAAATGCGACTTTATTTGTAGTAAAAAAAGTAATTATGAAAAACATTTACTCACTACAAAACATAAAATGGAAATATTTGGGAAAAATGGAAATAGAAAAAATGCCGATTTTTATGAATGTGAATCATGTAATAAGATTTTTAAATCCAATTCTGGATTATGGAAGCACAAGAAGAAATGTGTTACCATAAATACTGAAAATATAGACGTAGAAAATACAAACAAAAGCAAAACAGGTGTTGATTATAAGGATATGTTTTTAGAAATGATGAAACAAAATCAAGAATTACAAAATACTTTACAATATGTGATACCAAAAGTTGGTAATACAACTACTAATAATACCAATATTACTAACAATCATTATAACCTTCATGTATTTTTAAATGAACAATGTAAAGACGCATTAAACATCATGGACTTTATAAATTCGCTACATCTTCAGTTTAATGATTTGGAAAGTACGGGTAAATTAGGATTTATTGAAGGAACAAGTAAAATAATAATAAATGGATTAAAGGAGTTAGATATTCATAAAAGACCTATTCATTGTAGTGATTTACAGAATGAAATATTATATGTAAAGGATAATAATATCTGGAAATGTGATAATGAAAATAAAGATACAATGAAAAAAGCAATCGATGAAGTTAGTAAAGCAAATATGAAACAATTGCCTCAATGGATAACAGAAAATTCGTCTAATAGAAATGACGACGAAGAATATATGAAAATTGTATCAAACATTATGAAAATGGATGACAACGAAAATGATAAAACCGAAATCATTAAAAAGGTATCAAAAGAAGTCATGTTAAATGATGAAAATAAAAACAATTAATTAATTATTTTAAAAATTGAATTTAAAATAATTACATATGTTATATTATAATATTATGTCAAGACACCCAAATAAAAGTAATTATAATCTTTCAAAACTTATAGAGTTGCATTTAGATAATCTGTCACCATCTGATAGAAACACCACAAATGAGTTAGAAGTTCGTTTTGGCACCAAAGGCATTAAAAATATAACCAAAATAGATTTTATGAATGTAGTTTCTAAATTAAAATCATTGGATTATAGTTCGGCGTATGGAAGTGAACAAGGCATTCATACTTTGAAGATTCAAAGTGAATTCGTTGATCCAAAATCAGGCGTTACAAAAACTTCGAATGTGCGTCTTGAGATAAATGGGCTATCGTCTATACAAAAATATTGTAAGTCTAATTCTATAAAAGATACTTCAAAGAACGAACATAGTTTTTCGTACAATTTATCTATGATAACAAAGAAAAATATTAAAAACAGTGAAGGTTTTGATATACGTCCAGTGGATGTAAATCCATTCAATTTCAGAATTTCATATCAGCAAGAAAATAAAATTAACATTGGATCACAGTTTGCAAAATCAGTTATCTCCGATATTGATGATACTAAAAAAATGTTTCGCTTAGTTAATCGTGTATCTTTTACACATCCTTCTTACCCTGTACGTGTTGATTTAAGTATTGTTAAATCATCTTCCTATGATAAAACTACCAGAAAACATATTTTGGCCTATAAAATGGTTGATTCCAATGTATTGAATAATCCTGAACGTTATGAAATTGAAATTGAAATTTTAAATCATTTGATTGGTCCTGGTAGAAAATATGATAAATCTAATATAAAAGACTTAGAACAAAGTATTAAAACAGTTATTACACATATTTTATCAGGACTTCAAGGTACAAATTATCCAGTATCATATGACGAACAAAATAATGTAAAAAAGGAATATTTACAATTACTTTATGGAAAAGACGCGCATGATAGATATGTAAATACCAAGGATTTCTGTGGACCTTCATCTTATACATTACAAATGAAAAATATTCAAGAGTTATCTGAAGATATTTCAACACCAAATATCAGAAAATATTATACAGTTACAGAAAAAGCAGATGGTATGCGTAAGATGTTATTTGTAAATGGTAAAGGAAAATTGTATTTAATTACGACAAATATGTCGATTCAATATACAGGTGTTTCAATAAGTAATAAAAAATTGTATAATAGTTTAATAGACGGAGAACATGTGTTGCATAATAAATTAGGACAATTTATTAATTATTATGGTGCTTTTGATATATATTATATCAATGGACGTTCAGTACGCGAAAAAGGATTCATGTATGTTGATGAAGAAGCAATTAAAGAAAATTATCGTCTTCCATTAATGATACAATTTATAGATGAAATGAACATCAAAAAAGATTCTAAGGATATGAAATTTCCTATTAATATTCATACCAAGAATTTCTTGGTTGATACAAATGGAGATAACATATTTGGATTGTGTGGGGAATTAATGAAACGTATAAATTCTAATTATTTTGAATACGAAACTGATGGAATGATTTTTACACCCATTAAGAACGGTGTAAGTAGTAATAAAGAAGGAGGTCATGCTGGGAGCATACGTAAACCCACATGGGAATATTCATTTAAGTGGAAACCACCACAATATAATACGATTGATTTCTTAGTAACCACAAAAAAAAATGAAAACAATATGGATATTGTAGGAAATATATTCAATGGCGGTACAGATTTGTCGAAGAAACAACAGATTAGTCATTATAAAATTATTAAATTAAATGTCGGTTTTGATCAAAAGAAACATGGGTTTATTAATCCATGTAATGATGTAATCAATGATAATGTACCAAAAGTAACCGATATTGATGATGATGAAACATATAAACCAATGCCATTTTATCCAACAAATCCAAGTGATCATGAAACACATTTATGTAGAGTTTTATTAAAGGAAGATGAATCGGGTAGTTATCAAATGATAACGGAAGAAGGGGAGGTATTTGATGATAAAACGATTGTCGAATTTAAATATGACTTTACACGCGAGAAACACTATAATTGGGTCCCATTGCGTGTTCGTTATGATAAAACAACCGCATTTAAAAATAATGAACGTGAGTATGGAAATGCATATCATGTTGCGAATAGTAATTGGTATAGCATTCACAATCCGATTTCCCCAGAAATGTTAAGTACAGGGGATAAAATTCCAAACGATTTATCAGACGATGGTGTATATTACAACAGAAAAGGAGATCGCTCTATTGGTGAAAATACGCGGTGTTTGCGTCATTTTCATAATAAATATGTTAAGAATAAATTAATTAAAAGTGTTTCAAAACGTGGCAATACATTAATTGATTTTGCCGTAGGTAAGGCAGGTGATATATTAAAATGGATTGACGCAAAATTGGATTTTGTATTTGGAATTGATATTTCTCCAGATAATATTGAAAATATGTTAGACGGAGCATGTGCACGATATTTAACACATAAAAAAGAATACAAGGTAATGCCTAAAGCCCTATTTGTGAATGGTAATAGTGGCGAGAATATTAAAAATGGAAGTGCTTTATTTAATGAGAAAGATAAAATGATTACCAACGCAATATTTGGTAATGGACCAAAAGACGTCAATAAATTAGGGAAAGGTGTATATAATCAATATGGTAAAGGGTCACAGGGATTTAATGTAAGTTCTTGTCAGTTTGCTCTTCATTATTTCTTCGAAGACAAAGACAAATTATCAGCATTTGTTACTAATGTTTGTGAAACTACTAAATTAAATGGCTATTTTGTAGGAACATGTTATGATGGTAAGAAAATATTTAATAGTTTAAAAAAGAAGAAACAAGGCGAAAGTTTAATATTAATGAACGGGGACGTAAAGGTATGGGAAGTGGAAAAATTATATGGTGCTGATGAATTTAAAAATGATATTACCAGTTTAGGTTATGATATCAAAGTATATCAAGAATCAATTAATAAGGAATTTACAGAATTTTTGGTGAACTTTGATTATTTTACACAAATTATGGAACGGTTTGGATTTGCACTACTAAGTGACTCAGAATGTAAAGAAATCGGACTACCACGTTCAGTCGGATCATTTGAAGATTTATTTACCGAAATGGTAAACGAAGTGAAAAGAAACAAAAAGATAGAAAAAGAATACGGATGTTCTATGAATATGACACATTATGAAAAGCAAATTTCATTTTACAATAATTATTTTGTATTTAAAAAGGTTCATGAAGTAGATCCAAGTGAACTACAGCTTGTGGATAATACATTAAGTGATCAATCCGTCGATATTGAAAAAATCGTTGAAGAAGTTGTAGACGATGACACTAAACCAAAAACAAAGTCAAAAAGAAAGACAAAGAATAAACTTGTATTGAAAGAGACTTAAATTATATAAATTAAAAAATAACCTAAAGTCATAACCCATTGATATATATCTATAATTATCCATGACATATTACCAATTAAATGATAATCATAACAACATAAAGCCTAATGATTTTTTTTACACAGGAAGTAATGATTATAAATCAGATGTGTTAGTAAGTGAAACATTACATAAATATTTAAATAATTCAAAAACAGAAATAGACATTCATTATAATCAATGGGATCAAGTAAAACGGATTACAAATCCGTATGAATATATACATACACAAATTCCTAACTATAAAATGTCAGTTTCAAAATATAAACCATTGTCAAGATCATACTTTAAATTTATAGAGTTAGCTCATACATTTTCGTTGTTGTCAGATTTTGAGTCACATCGGTCCTTAAACAGCTTCCATCTTGCTGAAGGTCCTGGTGGGTTTATTGAAGCAATAGTTAATTTGCGAAAAAATAGTAATGATAAATATTATGGTATGACATTATTAAATAGTGATATTAATGTACCAGGATGGAATAAAAGTCAGCATTTTTTAAACAAAAACCCAAATGTTATCATTGAAAAAGGAGAAACAGGAAACGGTGACTTGTTACATCCAAGTAATATTACTGATGTCTATAATAAATATAGTAACAGTATGAATATTATTACAGGAGATGGTGGATTCGATTTTTCAGTTGACTTTAATCAACAAGAGAAGATGTCAGCTAAATTGATTTTCGCTCAGATTTGCCATGCGTTAATTATGCAAAAGAAGGGGGGTCATTTTGTATTAAAGTTTTTTGATACGTTTTCGAGAGCTTCGGTTGAAATGATTTATATATTAAATTCATTTTATGAAAATGTATACATAGTTAAACCGAATACAAGTAGATATGCTAATTCAGAACGATATGTGGTATGTAAGAATTTTAAAAGATCATCCACATCTGATTTTGTAAATCCGTTTAGGAATATGTTAACCAGTATGAGTTCAAATTGCTATGTTGATCAACTTTTGAAAAATAAAGTACCTTATTATTTTATAGTGAAAATAGAGGAAATAAATGCAATATTAGGACAACAGCAATTAGAAACAATTGTTAATACGCTGGGATTAATTCAAAATAATAATAAAGAAGTTAATAACAAAATAGAACAAATAATTACAAATAACATTCAAAAATGTAGTATTTGGTGTTTAAAACATAGCGTGAATTATAATAAAATGATATCTATAAAAAATTCTTTCTTTGATAACGATGAACCTGAAAATAAATTTTATATTAATAAAATATAAATGAACCTTAATTATTATAAGCAATACATTAATTTTACATTAGCGCTAATAATATGTTATACATTATTTGTACTTTATACAATTCGCATCAAGTTATACAGTGTAATTTCAAGTAGAAAAAATAATATTCATTTTATTCTTTCTTTGATTATTTTTGTATTGTTGTTTGCGTTATATTTTTATTTTAGAATACAATTAGTGTATATTAAAGGAAAAAAATTATCTGGACCAGACAAGGAAACATTTAAAGAAATGGAAGAAAATCTTAATATATTTAGAGGTGCCCTTGTAAATGGTTTAGCAGCCGTATTTATTAGTATTTTAGCTTTAGCTGATACATTTATGCCAAGTTTTTTCATGACAGTGATTGTTTATTATTATTCAACTGTTTTCATATAAAATTATTTCACTAATTTCGTAAAATCATGTAGTAGCAATCTTACTAAGTGTCCGCCTTTTCTACAAATAATATCAGTAGTGCTATCAATGTTCTCTTCAGAATCATTGTAGACAAGTTCATTAAAATCATATAAATATGAACCCATAATTATGTATATGATTTGATTTATATTGCCTCTATTCATCATTTTACAGAAAGATGTCATGCGCTGAGGCGACTTTGAAACACTGTTTTCAACATAGTTAGTATTTCTATAGTTTTTAATAATGTAATAACTAATTAGAAATGGAAATGTGAAACAAATGCCTTTATTATCTCCTTGTTGCATATTTGGTCCCATGTAATTATATTTGTTTGTCTTTTGATATTCATAGTGTATTTCCGTTGAAGGGTGTTTATTTATGGATGTAATAAATTTATCGAAAACGAAATAATCAAGAGGAGCATTTAATTTTATGGTCTTACATCGTTTGCGGGTAATGTATTTCTTATATTCCCATGGACATTTTTTGGTTACGTTACCATGAGAGTTGAAATGAAATACATTATATTTGTTCTTGTCAGATGGATAATAAATAGAAACTGTGCTATGACATACATAATCAAGTATTCCTTTTTTTTCGAGAACTTCATAATTAATCAAGTAATTCATAAAATCAATATACACAATCACCGTCTTATTCATATTTGTATAATAGTTTAGTGTTTCTATAAAATAGCCTTCATATTCTTCCATGTTTTCATTATAAAATGCGGTCCACATTCTTTTAAATTGTGAATCATCGAATGATCCATCATTTCTGAAGATAATATTGTAATCTATAAAAGTATGTAATACTACAATATTATCTGTCTTGTTAATTTGAGAAGTTGCTTTTGTAACAGGTGAACAAAACCTTGTTGTAGCCAAATTTTTATTATTTATCGCTTTCAAATAATATTCGCTTGATTTCATCATAATGATTCAAATACTTATTAAGTTTTGAAAACATTTATTAATACAATAGTATTTCAATTTTTTTATTTAAACAACACCATTTAATGTACGAGCACCAATACCAGATGTACGTACGTCTTTAGTTTGTCGCTGTAATTGTGTTATTTTTATACCATCTTTACATGAAAACCCAGCAGTTGTATGGTTACCTTGTCCACCTTTGCGAGACATATGATAATTCTTGTAAAATTGGTTAGATTGATATTTAGTTTTAACAGTGAATGGTGCTTCAGCACGACCAGAGTATGCAAAAGCATTCGAAACAGCTTGACCAAGATTATATACATTGCTATTATTTGCTGCTGTTTGGATAGTATTTAATTTAAGACGAGTCAGACGTGAACTGGCACTAACTGCGCCTTGAGTTTGGTATTGATTATTGCTCGGTTTGTGAATAATTGTTTTACAACTTGAAATGTTTGAAACACAATTACCGCTTTTATATTCATTCTCTTTACCAGCAATTTTTCTGCCATTACCTTGATGTTGTGCAAGGGTTTTACATCTTGCTTGTAAATATGATTTGGATGTTTGATAATATTTACCTTTTGCAGGGTTAGCATTAATATTTGTTTGATATTGTGTACGTCGGCGAGCAGCAGCTGGTGTATCAAATAATTTTAAACAAGTTTGGTAATCATTTGATTGTTGAGCTCCTCCAACAAAAACAGGATAATTTTGTTGTCTACCAACTTTGTTAAACTGATTTGCTTCTTTTAATGAATAATCAGGTACTAATAATACACCAGGAGCATTGGTGTTGTCACATGTAACATCTGAATAACTTTTAACAGTATTTCCACCAGGTGTTTCGAATACAGATGAGATCAAATTACCTCTGTAATTAGTTTGTTTATTATTATTATTACCATATTGTTTTCTGTAATGTTTTAAAGGACGTGCTCTAAAAGCATTTGCGTCGTTAGTATCTTGAGGTGTTGCTGCGCCATAATAACCTAAAGTATATTGTTTGTTATGATCGGGTCTGTGGAGACCAACTGTTACTATTTTAGCAGTAGGATTCCCTCCTCGAACATTTACAGGAGAAGGAGTTGTTCCACTAATATCTTTCCAATTTGCACCTGTTCTGTTATCACTAATATTATTATTAGTTCGTGAAAAATTCATAGGAAATGATGTGTTAGATGGCATTATATATATTAATACATTAGAAAAATAAAACTATAATGATATATTATATTGAATATGTTACAATTAATTTTTAAAATATTTTTTATTTCCATTATACTGTATTTGTTGCTTGGAAAATTGTTAATAAATAATAAAATAATAGAGCCATTAAAGAGTAATAATAGAAATGAAACCGCATTAAATATGACAAATAAAAATGCTGGTAAAATCCAATTTATGAAAGAAGAATTAGATACTATTAAAAAAGAATTAAATGGATTAAAACCACTGGAAAAATATACAAATACTCATTCTAAAGATATACAACTTTTAATAACGAATAAAAAGGCCAGAGAGGCACAAGAGAAAATAAGTGAATAAAATAATCAATATATATATTAATAGAATGCTTAACAATATATTCGGATGTATTTTTATTGGTTTATTAGTTTATATATTATTTTTAGCGCTTTTTAGTAATAAGTTAATCGAAGGTTTAGCTGTAAAAAAAATGAAAGTAAAAAAACAGAAATTTAAGTCATATGATAAAGATCCTATACAAATGGCAACAAAGAATGAGGAAAACATTAAACAGTTACGAAAAGAAGTGGATGGTATAAAGGAATTAGCAAATAAAGCAAAACAATTGAAGGTTACAGTAGATGATAATAGTAAAAATATAGATGGATTGATTAAACAACAGCAATCACAAGTAAATGCTGCAACAAAACAAGCAAAGGCTTTATAAATATTTATTTTTAAAAATAATTAAAATAAATATTTATATTATATAACAATAATGAATAAATCAAAACAAGTAGCAGGAAATACAGAAACAGAATATGATAGTATTACAGAAAACTTTACACCTTCGGGTTTTTTTGGTCAAGTTTCAGGTGATGTTAATGAATTAAAACAAGAGATGCTTGGACCAGAATACCATTATGCAAGACAAATTAAAGATCCAAAGAGTATTGGTATGAGTGATAAAGGTTCTTTGCCACAGGTTGCAAGAAATGTTAGAGGTTTAATTAATTATACCGAAGTTTTAGTAACTGGTAATGGTAGAGCTTCGAAAACTGGAGGCCCCATCGGTCCTAAATTCTTTTTAAAAACAGGCGCTAAATGTAAGGACAAAGCTACTGGTAAAAAAGTTACACGATATATATATGCCGATTATGTTCCTAAAGGTAATATTCCATTTATATCTTCTGGAATGGGGGGTAACTTTAAAGATATGAGAGGTTTAATTCCTGGTACAATGTCTAATGTGAATGATTTAAATCCGTTTAGTATTTTCGGTGCTTTTATGACTGGCTCTACACCACCTTGTCGTGAACTTACCATGGAAACAATCGACACAAATAATCGCAAAAAAAACGAGACGCATCATGTAATAGATTATGATATTAAAAACATGGATCCATGTGGATTTGGTAATAAACGCAATCCAATAAGTGGAAAAAGGTGTAAAGAGTTTTTTGATGTTATTGACGTCGAAGAGAACAGTAAATTGCCAAATGATTCAATTATTCAAGTATATGTAGCTGCGTTAGGAGTGGTGTGTTTATATTTTGTTTATAAAATGGGTAACAAGCGTTAAAAACTAATTTTAGGTTAATCAGTTCTAAATCAGTTAAAGATATTTTGACTTGTATAAATATCGTATGTCTGGGCGTATTGAAATAATATTAGGTTGTATGTTTTCAGGAAAATCCAGTGAACTAATGCGTCGTATTAGTAGATATAATGCAGTTAAAATTCCAACTTTGATAATAAATAGTATGTTAGATAGTCGATGTAACGATAATATGATAAAGACTCATTCTAATCAAACACATAACGCCATTAAAGTAGATAAATTAATGTCTATAACAGATGATCCGAATTTTTTTAAAATCAAAGTAATTGGAATTGATGAGGCTCAGTTTTTCCCTGATTTGGTTGAATTTGTTAAATTCGCCGAAAAATATGATAAAATCGTTATTATTGCGGGATTAGATGGAGACTCGAATAGAGAACCATTTGGACAAATATTAAATTGTATTCCATTATGTGATGAAGTAGTCAAACTGACAGCAATGGATATGATCTCCAACGATGCTTCTCCAGCAATATTTTCAAAACGTATTATCGATTATAACGATCAAATCCACATTGGTGCAGCAGGAGAATATGTTGCTGTATCGAGAAAAAATTATTTAAGTAAAAATACTTCGATTAAATCAAATGTATTCAATATAATTTAAACTTAATATTTTATTTTGTCATATAGTAATAAAATAAAATATGTGTTATAATGCTTTAATAAATAACAAATTATTAACTAATTATGCGTTACCGTCAGATAATGAATCTGAATTATTAGAAATAGCAGATCATGATATTGTTATAATAGATATAGATTTTTTTCGTTTATGTACAATAGTCAACCATATAAATAATAAACAAGATATATGTATTATAAATGTAATGATATATATAGTAATGATATACAGTTTTATTGCAAAAATAAAAGTATGGAAAAAAAAAAATTGATGTAAGATTTTTATAAAATACGATTACAATACAACAACTTTAAGAACTAACTATGATTAGTAACTGTGACAACGAATGGGGGCAATTTGTGGATTTGGAATGTGGAAGAATGGTGCCTGATATAAAAACTGGCTTGATAGTCGATACATACAACAAACCTGTTATTGACCGAAATAAGCCTTACTATCCAAATAAGAGCAGCAATTTTACATTCACCACTCAGTGTGTGGTAGGTATGTTATATAGTTTGACTTATATTATTGACAGTTTGCTTCCAGATATTTAACGCTTTTTACTATATTTTCGCTTTTGTGTTCTGCGCTTTTTATATGTACGATGACGTGACTTGCGTCGCGATGTATATCTTTGTTTATATTTTCTTTTTTTTGTTCCTCCAGTTGTAGTTCCGTCAGGATTTGCACTGGCACCAACAGGTTTACCATCTTCCCATTTACGCATAGGTGCTCCATAATATGTCCCTTCGAGACCATTTCGAGATCCTCCTTTTCTAATCATATTGTATAATATTTGATTAGAAAAAATCTTGGTTCATTGGTGTTTTTATCCATTGTGTTAAACATCGAACACCTCCTCCATTAGATTGTAGATTATGAAATTTTATAAAATGTATTTTATAACCTGCTAATTCTAAAAATGTATATAAAGGTTGAAATTTGTAATTATAAGCTGTAATTATGTCTTTCTGTACAATTAAAAAATTCAATGCTAAATTACTATCTATTTTCTCTCCAATGATAGTTTCTATTTCTAAACACAGATACTTGGATTCAATATGAGAAGGTAGTTTACCTAATGATTTTTTAGAATAAATGATAATATTGTTATGTAAAATACAGAAACAGCAATCAAGATGTAAAGATTTATGTGGTAGTGTTATGAATTCTTTGTTTTTAAATTTTGATTTTAAAAAATTGACCCCTTTCATATTTGTTCTTTCGCTTAGACCTATAAATATTCTGTTTTTATGTTGAATAATATCACCACCTTCAATTTTTGATTCGTCTTTGTCATTGATAATATATTTTTTAATTACTTGTTTAACGGATATGTATTCGTTTTTTCTGATCAAACCATTTGTGGCTTTATCTACACCAGGTAGTAAAATATAAGTACCATCTATTTTAACAAACATATCGCGTATCCATAAAATACTACATACATTATTTTGAATTTTATTGTGATCTATTTTTACGACTGAAATATTAAGTTTTTTAAATATGTCTTCGAGTTGTTTTAAAATATCTTTTTTTTTATTTGTTGAAATATTTACTTCATTATGTGCACAATAATTATTATTATATTTGTATGGTGTACCTAATAAAATACTCATTATAAATAATAAGTTATTTTATTTATAACATATTATTTGCTAATATTTATTTAACGACGAGATTTACGTCCTTTTCTGGATTTGCGTGATCCTCTTCTTCTTCTTCTTCGTGATTTTCCTCCGCTCATACCAGGACCCATACCGTCAGCACTATCAGCTAATGCAAGATCATTTGCACCGCCTTTGTTTTCTTCTTCATCATCATTATTGCCAAACAAACCGAAAAATCCACCACCTGACTTTCTGGTTTTTCTGGATTTTCTTCTTCTTCTTCTTCTTCTTCTTCCAGCTTCTTGAGATCCAAAACGTTCGTTGTATGCTTCTTTTGTTTTGTCTCTTGCTTGACGACCATAATCCATACCTTTTGCACCCATTTCATTTGCTTTTGTCATCATACCTCTATCTTTTTTTAAATCAACTCCCATTTTGTTGCCTACATTTCCTCTCACATCAAACTGATATTTTCCAAATCCAATACCTCCGCGTCTGCTGCGATTTTTTCTGGATTTTCTTACACTTCTTCTTTTTCTTGAACCACCGTTTAATTTACAAGACATTATATATTATATAATCAAAAAAATAATAAATAATGTATATATTTAAAGTTTAACGCGTTTGTATAATTCTAAAGCAGCTAAGCCACCCGCAATTTGAGCAATAACATATGGCAATAAGTCACCCATTTTTAGATCACCTTTAGATGCCAACATGACAGATACAGCAGGGTTAAAGTGGCCACCTGAAATTTTACCACCAACCATAATAGCAATAGCTAAAGCAGCACCAATTGCTAAAGGATGTCCTGTTGCTAAAATAACGTATAAAAAGAACAAGGTTCCGATGAATTCAACTAAATAATTTTGCATTTTATAATAAATAAAAATATTATTTTTTTATTAGAATTATAAAACTTATTTAATGAGTCCTTTTTTGGCAGGAGCCACTGAACCACCAGAACGAACGAATCGTCGTTGATGTGTTACTATATTTTTATTGACATTTGCAAATGAAATAGGAGCCGTACTTGTAGTCACATTAGAACCTTTTCCAATTGCATTCATTTTTTTCATACGAATGTAATCAGAAGATTGATAAGTGTTTACACCACCGCCTGCGTCCTTTGTCCACACTTGACGAGACAAGGAAAACATATTAGAACTATCGGATGGATAAAATTTTGCGGGCATGGCACCCTTCCCTTGTAAAAGGGAATTACCTTTATATCTATTACTTGTACTGCTTATGGAGAAATTATTAGCTCCGTTGTTATTAAGTGGTATGAAGTTAAAACTCATATATAATTTATAAATAATATAATTTTTATTTATAAATTGATTAACGACGTACACGGTTAAGTACAGATTTAGTAGTACCACCTCCAGCACCACCATAACTATAATCTTTACCACCTGTGTATCCTCTATTCTTAGCTTGTAATTTCTTAAAGCGAATGAAATCAGAAGAATCATAGACGTATTTTACATTACATGTAGCTGGTTCTACGCCTGTATTATCACAATTACGACTATCTTGACCACCATCCTTTGTAGTAAGAACCATCATACCAGGACGAGAACTGATCATATTAGATCCACCACAGCTGTAATTTTTTCTACTTAACAAATCACCTGCATTATTAACAGCTCTAAATGAACCAATTTTACGGTTTGATGTAGTACTTCCAATTGTTACGGTACCAGCTGAAACTAAAGGTGTTCCGTTCCATGCTTGTCTAAGAACATGTCTATCTCTTGATCTTATGCTAAAGTCTACAGTAGGTTTTGGTTTTTGTATAGAAGCGCCACCAACATACGGATAAGTATCTTGACTGACGGTTTTAAATGAAAAAAATCTTACCATTGATATATATAATCTTTATAAAAAAATATTACCACAATTAATTTGCTAAAATTAAATATTTAATTTTCCGTAATAATTCGAGGAGCAATATTCATGGTGGTAAGTTCTTGGAACAATAATTTACAACTATATGGAATTTCAACATATGCAAAATCTACTCTATTTCCGCACGTATTACACATATGAATATGTGTTTTATTATTGTGCGAAGCAATCATACCACATTTTTTACACACATGAAGACTAAACTTATCCGATGCATCGTAAACGCGTTCTTTTGTAAATCTTGATGCACCATGTGAAATCATACAATCTCTTTCCATTTCTCCAAAACGCAAACCACCATCTCTACTTCTACCTTCAGCTGGTTGACGCGTGAGATTCACCATTGGTCCAATAGAACGACTATGTTGTTTATCATTTACCATATGCTTAAGACGTTGGTAGAAACAAGGACCGATAAATATGGAAGATTCTAACATCTCACCAGTTGAACCATTATACATCATTTCATTGCCATTTGATTCATAACCAAGTTTTTGTAATTCCTTCGCAATTTCAGGTACTTCGAATTCACCAAAACTGGTTCCATCTCCAAACAATCCTAATTCAAGAAGTACCTTTCCAAGCAGTGTCTCTTTCAATTGAGCAATGGTCATACGACTGGGAATTGCATGAGGATTAATAATAATATCTGGCTTAAGACCCGCTTTCGTAAATGGCATATCTTCTTCAGGAATAATATTACCAATGGTGCCTTTTTGCCCATGACGTGAACTAAATTTATCACCAATGACAGGCTTTCTTACAGCTCTAAGACGAACTTTACAAAAGTTATACCCATCACCATTGCGCTCGATACAATTTTTATCAACATAAGTTTCTTCAACTGTTCTATAAATTCTACTTTGATCTTCGTATTTAATAACCTTTGTATGATCATTTCTATTTTCCTTGATAGGGATCATTTTGGAAATGATAATATCTCTATTTTCAACCAAGGTGTTTTCAGGAATAACGCCACTGGAATTTAATTTATTATAATTACCGAATTTCATAGATTTTGTTTTGGATGGATCAGGTTTACAACGAATTTCTTCGTCGCCGTGAATTTTCTTGTCTTCATCCTTTTCTGTATGATAAATAGTTGCTTGAAATAGGCCTCTATCTATAGATCCTTTGTTAAACAAAATACTATCCTCTTGATTATACCCACCATAAGTCATAATAGCTACTATTACAGGCGATCCTGATGGAATATTATTAAGCTGAATAAGATTCATAACACGCGTATCAACAAGAGGGCGCATGGGATAATTCAAGACATAAGCTGTTTTATCCATTCTATTATTATAATTAGTAACATATACTCCCATGGCTTGTTTCCCCATTGCGCATTGATATGTGTTTCTGGGCGACTGATTATGTTCTGGAAAAGGAATACAAGAAGCAAGAATACCAAATATAGTACTTGGATGTATTTCACAATGCGTGAAATTCTTTTTTTCACTGGAAATTAGCTTAGGTTTCATGGCAATTAGCGATGAATTTTGTTCCAATGGATCTATATATTCAATAACACTCTCGTCTAATTTTGTTGCATTTACTAAATCGTCCCATTTCAGTTCTTGCTTTTTGATTTTATTGATTATATCTGGTGTAAGAATCAACTTATTATCCTTAATTCTCAACAGCGGACGAGCAAGACGACCAGCTTCGTTACAAACGCATATTTCTTTTTTTTCATAGTTGAAAGTAATAGATGTATAAATATTAATAATTCCTTTATATTTTTTATTTTTTAGTTCGTAATATAGTTCAAGAGGTTCTTTTGAAATTCCAATCCATGATCCATTTATAATAACCTTTACACCATCAAATAATTCTTCACTTGTGACGTCTTTAAAACTCAATACATGTGGTTCGATATAATCGTACAAACTACTTGAATTAGATGGAATTGTAATATGAGTCATATAACTAATATTTTTAACAACACCTACACTTGCACCTTCTGGAGTTTCAGCAGGACACAAAAATCCCCATGTAGTATTGTGTAGTTTTCTTGGAGGAATCAATTTACCACTTTTATCAATTGGTGTATTAATTCGTCGCAAATGACTTAAACTTGAGATATAGGTCAAACGATTCAATACTTGAGCAACACCAACTTTGTTACTATTAATGTGTTTAATACCAAAATCGCCAGTAGCCAAAGCACGTTTCAATCCGTTTTCAATTGTAGTGGATTTAATAATTTTATAAATATTCGTCATGTTTACTATATTTCCATAATCTTCATTTGATTTCCATGAACCATTATTCATTTCGCGAATAATTTGCTTCTGCATATCCTTAACTAACTTATTGAAATAATTTCGGAACAAATTATTAAGCAAAATTCCACATGTGTCGATGCGCTTGTTCAAATACGAATCGCGATCATCTGTAGAAAGCCATCCAAGCGATGTTTGAAGTAATTTATTTGTCATGTAGCCAAGAAAGTAAACTTTTTGTTCTTCTGTATGACAATGAGGAAACAAGTCGCCTTTGATTACATCACATGTAAATTCGCGCTTTTTAATATTTCCTGTTTCTGGTGTCATATTTATAGGAGTATACATTACATTATTCGTAATATATTGAATTGCATCTTCTTGTGTAAGAACTTCGTTTGCATCAATAATAGAAGCTTGAAGGGATTTGAGAAGAGGTTTATTCTTATCATTGTGGATGTCAAGAAGAATCTTGGAGCAAATATCTTTATCAGAAATAATACCCATGGCTCTAAAGATAATAAACAACGGAATTGGTTGTTTGATTCTGGGAACTTGTAAATAAATACCAAATCCAAAACCATTATTTTTTGTAGATAGGAGAAGACTAATTTGCTTGGGACTAATTTGCTTGTAATCAGGTACAGATTTGATTTCAGCACTCATTGACCATTTAGTTGATCCCTTTGAAATATTGAAGCAATATACACGATTTTCAGCAGCACGTTCTTGTCCTAATACAGTTTTTTCTGATCCATTAATAATAAAATATCCTCCAGCATCAAAAGCACATTCACCATTTGTTTCGTGATTTAAATGATTATACTGTTTGAGTACACAAATAGATGATTTCAACATAATTGGTAATTTTCCAATATGAATTTTCGGGATATTTTTCATAATAGTTTGGCAATTTTCCAAATCTTTTCCTGTACGAACAATATATTTAATATTCATATCAATTGTCATATTGGAAGCATATGTGAAATTTCTAAGACGAGCTTCTTGTGGAAACATTAATTTAGTAGCTCCATTATTTTCATGGATTTGAGGTCTATAAATATTAAAATTTTGAAACGTAATATGACCTTCTAAGCTGTGTTTATTTAATTTTTTATTATAGAATTGTTCAGACTTTACAGTTACTGGATTAAACATATCTATTGTTTTTTGTATTTGAAAATTCACAAAGTCATTATAGGATTCGAGCTGATGTCTAACCAGTTGCTCTAAATGTCTGTTTTCAAAATAAGTTTCTATAATATCCCATGGCTCTTCCATAAAAGTATTAAAATCATTATTGATCTTTTTTGAATCCATATTGTTATGTGTATATTTCATTGCGTTATTTATTAAATCAATTTATCTTTAAATTAATTATAAAATAGTAATAAAGCACATATGCAAACATTTATAGTTTAATTAGTATTATAAATACTTAAAAGGTTTAAGTATAATTTATCATTTTTAATAATATTAAATAAATTATGAGTAAATATAAACAGATGAGAAACAAAGAACAACTGTCTAATTTTGTCGATTTCATCAATATAAATAGTGATACGATAAAAAATGAACCTAAGAATGTGAATGAATATTGTAAAACTGAATATAAAAAGATAGATCGTTCTATCACATATTGTGAACAAATTAACTTAGATTCGCCATATAAGTCATTAATAGATATTGAATCGAGTATTTCTCCAGAAAATCACAATGATATACAATATATCAAAATTGACCAAAAAATAGAAACGTTGGATGATTTAATAGAATTATTGGATAAAAATCCACTTCTTAGTAATGTAAAATATAATATTAATATTAAATCGATACATAATATCAAGGATGATTTAATTAAATTAAATAATATGGTGGGCATGAAATCCTTGAAAAATAATATAATAGATCAAATAGTGTATTTTGTTCAAGGATTACATACATTCACAGATAAAAATGATGGCGATTTTTTACATACTGTCATATACGGTCCACCAGGAACAGGCAAAACAGAAGTTGCAAAAATAATGGGTAGTATTTACAGTAAATTAGGTATTCTCAATAAAAATATTTTTAAAAAAGCAACAAGATCTGACTTGATTGCTGGGTATTTAGGACAAACCGCGATGAAAACAAGGGATCTTATTAATAGTTGTATAGGAGGTGTTCTCTTTATAGACGAAGCATATTCTCTTGGTAATGAAGAAAAGCGCGATAGTTTTGCAAAAGAGGCATTAGATACATTGTGTGAAGCGTTAAGTGAGCACAAAAAAGATTTAATGGTGATTATTGCTGGATACGAAGATGAATTAAAATCGTGCTTTTTTAATTTTAACCAAGGTTTAGAATCACGCTTTACATGGCGTTTTAAAACACAAGATTACTCGCCGAAAGAAATGAAAATGATTTTTCATAAAAAGGTTGAAGAGAATGATTGGAAATTAAAAGATATTCCTGTACCATGGTTTGAAAGAAATATGGACTATTTTAGATATTTTGGTAGAGATATGGAAACTTTATTTAGTAAAACTAAGATTGCACATAGTAGACGTGTATTTTGTTTAGACGACTGTGAGAAAAAGATTATTACCATAGAAGATATGGACAACGGATTGGAAAAATATTTAGACAATGATGAAATAAAAAAGCGAAAAGAACAGAAAGAATTTAATAAAATTTTAAAAAATACTTTATATTGTTAAAATATAAATGGAAAATAGTAGCAGTACAATGGATTATATATTTGGTCCTTTAGGAGCAGAATATTGTAATTACTTTTATTTTTTATCTATATTGAGCTTTATAACATTTATAATGGTATTGGTAAGTGTAATATTCTACATCTTTAGTACTAAAAAACCTGTGGATTATGTACAAATGGTACTTGTTACATCTCAGCCCTTTTTAGCATATTTTGTCAATCGTTTATTTTATACAATGTGTATGAATTCAAATAATGTTTAAATTACTTTACGTTTACAATAAATATAGTTTTTTTTGTTGTTATATAAATGTCAACAAAAAAAACAATTCAGATAAATCCTCAGTTGTTTAATATGAAAAAAAATAAAACTGAAAAAAAACGTCCCAAGAAAGAAGTACCTTTAGTAAAATCTAATTCGTTAAAAAGAGAGTTAATGAAAAGAATTAAAACACATGCTGATAATATTGAAAAAAAGAGTGATCATATTGATAATAATGAGTTAGAATTCAATAACGATTTTGAAAAACATATGAGCTATTTGAATAATTTAACTAAGGATAAAAAAAGCAAACATAGAAAGCAAAATAAAGGAACACGACGTTCTCTTACTAAACCATCCACTATGATGACACCTCCTTCTGCTTTTTTAGATTTACCACCTGAATTAAATGATAATACATTTACTATTAATATTAATCCAGATGATCAAAATATTAGAATTAATTCTCCATTTCAACCAGAGCCACCATACGGTTGCTTAAAAGGAGGTGATAAACCAACATTTAAAGATTGGAAACGGAAGACACAAAAAACTGTAAACCATAGCGATGATGATATTATGATTGATACTAATGAAATGATAGAGCCACAAAATAATGATTTATCAGAATCTGTTGAAAACTTTCTTAAAATTAACAAAACTATAGAAAAAGAAAATAAAGAACCAATCAAGTCATTGTTAAAAATAAATCCTTTGTTAAATATTCAGAGTGAACGCGAAAAAAAATTAGAAAATATTAAAGACAAGTTCAAAAAAAAAACTGAATATGACGAAATCAATACAACTGTTCAAAATGTAAAGTCAAAAAATGAACCCCGTAAATTTAAATATAATAAGACCGTAAAAAGAACATATGGAAAAAGTAAAGGAAAAATAACGGTATGTATTAAAGATTCACAAACCAGAAAAAATGTCATAGAAGAACAAATAGAACTTCGAAAAAAACCAATGTCGGAAATTAAATCATATTTGAAAGATAAATATTTGTTACAATCTGGTAGTCATGCTCCTAATGAAATTTTAAGAAAAATATATGAAGATGTTCATTTAGCAGGCGATATTACAAATAAAAATGAACAAAGTTTACTCCATAATTATATTAACAATGAATCATAATAAGTTCATATACGAATATTACTTCTCTAATAATATTTAATAAACATTATTAAAGAGAGACCGTAAATATAATATAATGGGTCTCATAGAAGATTATTTTAAATTAACTAAACAATTAAAGCACGATCATGGTGAGAGATCTGTAATATTAATGCAAAATGGCGCTTTTTTTGAAATTTATGGATTAAAAGAAAACGATACTATTGTTGGCAGCAGTATTATTGATATTTGCAATCACTGTGATTTAAACATTGCTGACAAAAAAGTATGTGTAAATAATTGTGATGTGGTTCAAGCAGGATTCGGTATACGAGAACATATTGTAGATAAATATATGAAAAAAATATTGGATTATGGTTACGTAGTAAGTGTTTGGGAACAAGATGAAAAAGCGGCTGGAACGAATCGTCGTCAAACTGGTATATATTCATCTGGTACTTATTTTTCGAATGATAGTTCAGAAATAACAAATAATCTTTTCTGTATCTGGATAAATAAACATAAATCGAATATAATTATCGGCACATCAAATATTAACATATACACAGGCAAATCCACTATTTATGAATACACAACTAAATACAGTTGTTCGCCTAACACATACAATGATTTGGAACGATTGGTATCTATTTATAAACCGAATGAAGTCATCATTATTCATAATTTATTGGATAAAGAAATTGATGATATTGTTCAATATATGCCATTTCCAACAAATTCCATTAAAAAAATCAATATGTTGATCGATACGCCAGATTCTATACAAGTTAAAAATTGCGAAAAGCAAACATATCAAAAAGAAATTCTTCATAAATTTTTTCATAATAATATACTACAATTAGAAAACGAATTTAATTTATATGAGACAGCAACATGTAGTTATTGTTATTTGTTGAATTTTATTTTTGGTCATAATTCGAATTTGGTAAATAAAATTAGTTTGCCTGTTTTCGAGAATCATGGATCAAAAATGCAGTTAGGTAATCATTCATTGAAACAGTTAAACATAATTGATACAGGATTTGGATCGGGTAAAGTAGCGTGTATTGAATCTTTTTTAAATAATTGTTTAACAGCAATAGGTCGTAGAAATTTTACTAATAAATTAGTAACTCCTATTACTGATTCAGATGTTTTAATTAATGAGTACAATATGATCGATTACTGCATTGGAAATTCAGAAATAATGACTATTTTTAAAAACAATCTTCAAAGTATTAAAGATTTGGAAAAATTAAATAGAAAACAAATAATTAGAAAAATAACACCATGTGACTTTTATGTAATACATGATAATCTTCAAAAAATAATAACTATTTTTCAATTTATAACAAACGATAATTCACTTATAGAATATTTTGATAATAAAGACATTATAGATAACTGTAATACCATTAATAAAGAAATTGAAAGAGTGTTAAATATATCTATTTGTAAAAATATTAATACAAGTAGTGAGTTTGATCATAATTTTATTAATAGAAATATTGATATTGAACATGATAAAACAGTCGAAAATATGATGGATTCATATGATAAATTGGAATGTGTATGTGACTATTTAAATTCTGAATTAATTCAAGTAGAAAAAACAAAAACGAAAAAATGTGTAAAAATACATGAAACCGAAAAATCAGGGTATAGTTTGACATTAACAAAACGACGCGCAGCCATATTAAAAACAATTACAAGTAAAATGAAAAAATCTGTAAAATTAACCTATTTTTCTAATTTTGATCAAATAAATAAAGATTTTGAGTTGGAGTGTAAAAGTATTGATTTTATTGATTCTACAAAACAAGAAGCATGTATTGTTAGTAACGAGATTAAAGAATTGTATAAAACAATCAGAGAATCAAAATATATTATGATTAAGTCACTACAAAATGTTTACATGACGTTTGTAGAAACAATGATTCATCATTCTGAATTATTGGATAATATATGTAATTTCATTGGTAAATGTGATGTATTATATTGTAAAACGTTTATTGCGACAAAATATAAATATAGTAAACCATCAATTAATGATACTGTAGATGATTCATTCATGGATATAAAAGAGTTAAGACATCCGTTAATAGAAAATTTACTACACGATGAATTATATGTAACTAATGATATTGTTATGAATGACAATCAACAAGGTATTTTATTATATGGTACAAATGCCGTTGGAAAGAGTAGTTTGATAAAATCTATAGGTATTTGTATTATTATGGCACAAGCAGGAATGTTTGTTCCCTGTAGTTCTTTAGTTTTTAAACCGTATAACAGTATATTTACACGTATATTAGGAAATGATAATCTATTTAAAGGTCTTTCCACATTTGCTGTTGAAATGTTGGAATTAAAAAGCATTATTAAGGCTTGTGATAATAATACATTGATATTGGGAGATGAATTGTGTTCTGGGACTGAAAATGATTCGGCAATTGGTATATTTATTGCAAGTATAAATCATATGTATAGTAAAAAAAGTAGTTTCATATTTGCAACACATTTTCATGAAATAATAGATTATGAAGAAATTACAAGTAAAACACAATTATCAATTAAACATATGGAAGTAATGTATGACAAAGAAAATGATGTATTAATTTATAATAGGAAATTACAGGAAGGATCGGGCAATAATATGTATGGTTTAGAAGTATGTAAATCACTTCATTTGCCTGATGAACTATTAAATGACGCTTATTGTATAAGAAATAAATACAGTAATAAGTTAACAAATATTTTAGAATTAAAACAGTCGCATTTTAATAGTAAGAAATTGATGGGAATGTGTGAAATATGTAATAAAGAAATGAGCAACGAGGTTCATCATTTACAATACCAAAGAAATGCGGATGAAGATGGATTTATAGGAACAGTTCATAAAAATCACGTTGGTAATCTGTTAAGTATTTGTGAAAAATGTCATCATCAAATTCATAGTAATAAAGAATTAAGAGGACAAAAAAAAATTAAAACAACAAATGGATTTGTTATTGAAAATTTATAGTAATATATATATAATATGACTTTGACAATTAAAAAAGGTTTAGCAATTACTGGTGTAATAGTAGTTGGCTTATTTATGATAAAATATTTAACAAAAGGTGCGCCACCAAATCCATTTATTATAGAAATAGGTGAATTTCTAAAAGAAAAAAGTAAACCCATTGGTTTTTTTGCGTTGGCTATATTTTTGGTATTAGTTTTAATAACCTTGAAAAATTGGGATATGACACCAGAAGAAAATTCTCAATTAGAACAAGTAGTTACGATAGAAAAATTAACAAATATGGATAAAACTTTAGGTTTTTGCAAACATAATAAAAAAAATTCAAGTAGACTTGAAAAAAAGTGTAATAAATTAAGTAAGAAAAACTGTAATTCAGTAAATTGTTGTGTACATTTAAATGGAAACAAATGTGTTGCGGGTGATAAAAGTGGTCCTATATTTACAACAGATGATAATAACAAGAAAATAGATATTGATACATATTATTTTAGAAATAAATGCTATGGAAATAAATGTTAATAATATTATTGATTAACTGATTTAAAAATAAATGGATTAGTAATCATATAATGGATTTCGTAGACGTTAAAGAATCTGTAAAATCAGAAGTACAAACCGAAGTAACCTCTGTTGCTCCCACTAACAGCCCAAGTGATAATACTGTTGTAGATGAAACAGTTGAAGCAAACAAAGAACAACAAGTTAGCATTTTAGATGTTCCTATTGAAAATGAAAACATGGCTTTGAATGTTCTTGTTTCCTTTGTTAATTTGGGTCAACGTCGTGGAGTTTTTAATGTTCAAGAATCTGCAAAGATTTGGGAATGTATTCAAAAATTTAAAGGAGCTGGTAACAAATAAATGAATAATTAATTTATAAAAACATTATAAAAATATTTTTATAAATAAATAGATAGTAACATGATTAGTAAAATCATTAATACTACGTTTAAAAGATATTTTATGAATACCCCTGTAACTACACTTGGTAGATGGGGTATAGAATGCGATAATGGAAAGAAAATATTAACAGATTATGCTAATGTAGATCATTGTGGACCATGTGGTTTTGACGAATATAAAAATGTGGAAAAAAGATATCAAGAAATCGATAATACTATTAAATTTTACAAAGAAAAAGAAAAAAATATATAAATGTATAATTAATGTATATATTTTTTATGGGTATTGAAAACGCCATTTCGCTCCAGTACCAGATCTAAAAATGTTAAAAGGTCTATATGGATTATCAGTGTATGTTTTACCGTAATTTTTCCATGATGTAGAACCATCATTTCCTGCACTTTTTCCTTTAATAATAGTTCTTGTTAAAGTAGGCTTCCAAAATGTATGTGTATTACCAGTAGTAACTGGTCCACCTTGTTTTTTCATTCCACCTCCATTATTATTGTCTGTATTTTGAATAATACTTTGTTTTCTTTGAACGCGCGAACTTGGCATTATATTATATAATAATATAAAAATTGATTTAATAAAATAAATATATAAAATATACATAATAACAATGATCATCCCCGTTAAATGTTTTACATGTGGAAAAGTATTAGGAAATAAATACAGATATTATTTAGAGAAGGTGAGAGAGAAAAAACTTGCCCGCGATATGGAAATAAACAAGGTGATATATTTAACACAAGAACATAGAGATAAGACACCCGAGGGTGAAGTAATGGATGAATTAAAATTAAATAAAATGTGTTGTCGTCGTCATATTATGACTCATGTCGATATTGTTTAAAGTGCGTAAATAAAGTAAAAAATTATGAAGTTTTAATTTCTGTGAATATATATAATAATGGTAAACCGAAGAAATAAAACTTTAGCAAAGAAAGGTGGAAAATGTGGATGCGGTTTAATGGGTGGTAGTTACTATAAATACAATGATTTACGAAATGCCACCCCGCGTGATTTTTTATTGAGCGAAAGAATGCCTGCAAAAACAGCAAATCATATGAATTTTCCTTTATTAACAGCTGGTGGCAAAAGACGTTCTAAACGTCAAACATTCAAACGCAGAACCAGACGCAGAACACGAAGAAGAGTAAAACGTAGAGTAGGTCGTAAAAGTTCGAGAAAACAGAAACGATCAAAAAAACAAAAAGGTGGAATTGGTCGCGAAACTATCATTCCTCAAGATTTAGTTAATGTTGGACGTTCTGGTATGCATGGAATTGGATCGTTTGCAAATGCTTTTAAAGGAATTGCTGAGACCGCAAGTCCTTTACCAAATGAAGACCAATTGAATAATAGTTATGATTTTGTTTATAAACCTGTAGATCTTCCTCATATTAGAGCGGGAGCGGAAGCTAAAGTTTCCAAACTTTAGATTATTATTTTCTTATTAAAATATATATGAAAATTTCAGACACTATTAAGAAGTTGTGTAAACCTGCGTTTGTTTATTTTGTCATTTCTATTTTTTCATTTTTAGTAATGATACTTCAAAATTCAGGTAATTCTAATATGTATTGTGTAGGACCATATGAATGCTATGTGTCTAATACATCAAGTGTATTTTTGGTAAAATTCTTATATATTATGTTTTTTACATGGCTTTTAGATACATTTTGTAAAGCAGGATATTCATCACTTTCTTGGTTTTTAGTATTGTTACCATTTATCTTAATGTTTGTATTAATTGCTGGATTTATTTTATCAAAAGCAGGACATATGGTTGTATAAATTCATTTATAATTAGATTATTATATCATTTAAATAAAAGTATGATATAATATATAAATAATATGAACTCTGATATTGTTTGGGGAATAATTGATAAGTATTTTGAAAATGATAAATATAATCTGGTATCACATTTACTTGATTCGTATAATGATTTTTATGAATATGGATTAAAAAATATTTTTAAGGAAAAAAATCCTATTAGAGTTTTTAAAAATCAAGATTCTAAAACAAAGGAATTTAATTATACATGTGAAATGTATTTGGGTGGGAAAGAAGGTAATAAAATATATTATGGAAAACCTATCATTTATGATGATACTTGGTCAACTGATAAACATGCCGAAGGATCGGTAACACAAAAAGGGCATTACATGTTTCCAAATGAAGCGCGTTTAAGAAATATGACATATGGGTTTTCAATACATTATGACATTGATGTAGATTTTGTGGTGAAAGTGGAAAACGAGGAAGGTATAGTTGAAGATTTTAAACATAGTTATACATTGGAGAAGATTTTCTTAGGTCGATTTCCAATTATGTTACATTCTAATTTGTGTATTTTAAAAGGGTTGCATCGTGAAACTTGTTTTAATATGGGCGAATGTAGAAATGATCCAGGAGGTTATTTTATTATTGATGGTAAAGAAAAACTTATTGTGTGTCAAGAAAAGTTCGGTGATAATATGTTGTATATTCGAGATAAAGTGGATGATACATACAGTCATTCAGCAGAAATTAGATGTAAATCTGAAGATGCATCTAAACCTGTAAGAACATTATCCGTAAGAATTGTAGGACCTTCAGAGCAATTAACAAATAATCAAATTGTGGTATCTATACCGAATGTTCGTAAACCAGTGCCATTATTTATTGTATTTCGTGCGTTAGGTATAGTATCAGACAAAGATATCATAACCTATTGTTTACTTGATTTAAATGTTAATAAAAAATATATAGATTTGTTTGTTCCAAGTGTACATGACGCTGGTTCTGTTTTTACGCAGGAAAATGCTTTGAAGTATATTGCGTTGCTTACAAAGGGGAAAACAAATACACATGCTCATGAAATATTAATGAATTATTTTTTACCACATATTGGAGAACTTAACCTTCGCAATAAAGCTTATTATTTAGGTTTTGTTGTGTTTAAATTATTACGCGTGTCTTTAAAAGAGGAATTACCAACAGATCGTGATAATTTTAAGTTCAAGCGTGTCGAATTACCTGGAACATTACTATATGACTTATTTAAAGAATATTATACTATCATGCAAAATATGATATTCAAAAAGTTCGACAAAATATACTATTATCATGAAGGTCAATATCAAGGTAAAAAATTCATTAATTTAATTACACTGAATTATAAAGACGTGTTTAAAGAACGTGATTTGGAAATAGGGTTTAGACGTGCGTTTAAGGGTAATTGGGGTGCACATACTCATACTAAACGTGAAGGTGTCGTTCAAGATTTAAATAGATTATCATTTAATTCAGCGTTATCGCAAAGACGTAAAATGAATTTACCATTGGACGCAAGTGCAAAGGTAATTGGTCCAAGATTATTACATGGTTCTCAGTGGGGTATTATTGATCCACTTGATACCCCTGACGGTGGTAATGTTGGTTTACATAAACATATGTCAATAATGGCTAAAATTACAAATGGTTATTCGATGTATCCCATGATACAATGGTTACGCGTATATTGTTCATTGATTTATTTGACAGAAACCTTAAACCAAAATCTTATTCGATGTTCAAAGGTTTTTGTTAATGGAGCATGGGTTGGAGTTGTTAATGAACCGAATGATTGTGTAGAAACAATTAAGTTTTACAGACGTAATAGTTTAATTCCGTCGTATACAAGTGTAAGTTGGGATATGAATGAGAATATTATTGAAATCTATACAGATAGTGGAAGATTGATTCGTCCTTTATTTTACGTAGATAGAGAGAATGTATTAGCATTACATGTTAATAAAAAAATAGAAGATAGAATAAAATCTCGGGATTTCACATGGAATATGTTAGTTACTGGATTTCAAAAAAAGAAGGATGTTAATTTCAATATTAAAAATAACAAATTTTATACATTAAAAGACTTATACGATACAAAAATTGATAACTTACAACAAAATAAGGCGGTAATTGAATATTTAGATTCTTCTGAAACAAATTCCAAATTAATTGCTACCAAATTAATTGATTTTAAAAATACGAATTATACTCATTTGGAAATTCATCCATCCTTGTTATTGGGTGTTATGGGAAATCAAATTATTTATCCCGAAAATAATCAATTACCTCGTAATTTATTTTCATGTGGTCAAAGTAAACAAGGTGTTTCTTTATATCATTCCAATTTTTCAAACAGAATTGATAAAATGGGCGTTGTATTAAATTATGGACAAGTCCCGTTAGTTAAAAGCAGATTTTCTAAATATATCAACAATGAAGAACATCCTTATGGAGAAAACGCAATTGTTGCAATTATGTGTTATTCAGGTTATAACGTAGAAGATGCTGTGTTAATCAACAAAGGTGCTTTGGATAGAGGACTGTTTCGAACTACGTATTTTAACATGTATGAAACACGAGAAGAAAGTTCAAAGGTTGCTGGATCAATGATTGATTCAAAATTTACAAATATTGAAGCAGCTATTAATGTAAAAGGGACTAAACCTGGATATGATTATAGTTATTTGGATAAACACGGTATGATCAAAGAAAATACACAAATGGATGATAAAATTGTTTTAATTGGTAAAACAACTTATAATATCGAAAATCCTGATATGTCTATTGATTCATCAGTATATCCTAAAAAGGGACAATTAGGATTTGTGGATAAATCGTTTATTACTGAGGGAGATGAAGGATTTAGATTGTCGAAAGTTAGAATTCGCGAAGAACGTATTCCAGCAATAGGAGATAAATTTTGTTCAAGATGTGGTCAAAAAGGTACTATTGGTCTTGTATTAGAAGAGCAAGATATGCCTTTTACATCAAACGGATTGAAACCAGATATTATTATTAATCCCCATGCAATTCCAAGTAGAATGACTATTGGTCAAATACTGGAATCTCTTGTAGGAAAAGCATGTAGTTTATATGGCAGTTTTGGTGATTGTACAGCCTTTGTTAATGAAGGTCCAAAACATGAAGTATTTGGGCAATTACTTACCAACTATGGTTATCATTCATCAGGTAGTGAATTATTATATAATGGAATGACTGGTGAACAAATTGAATCTGAAATTTATATGGGTCCAACATATTATATGCGTTTGAAACATATGGTTAAAGATAAAATCAATTATAGAGCACAAGGACCAAGAACAACCTTAACCAGACAAACAGTACAAGGAAGAGCTAACGATGGTGGTTTGAGAGTTGGAGAAATGGAACGTGATGGTATTATTGCCCATGGTGCAACAGCATTTTTACAAGAATCAATGTTGGTTAGAGGAGATATGTTTTATATGGCGGTGTGTAATAAAACGGGTATGATATCAATTTATAATGAAACAAATAATTTATTTTTAAGTCCAATGGCGGATGGTCCAATAAAATTTACTGAAACATTGGATAATAAAATGAAAATTGAAAACTTGAGTAGATTTGGTCGCGATTTTAGTATTGTAAAAGTTCCTTATGCTTTTAAACTATTATTACACGAGTTGACGACAATGAACGTACAGCTAAGAATTATTACGGAGGAAAATATTAATCAGTTGGAAAATATGGCATTTTCTAAAAACATTGATAAATTATTAAATGTAGATAGAGATGATCACAATAAAATATCAGGATTTCAACAATCTATTGTTGATAAACAACAGAAGAACCAACAAGAACTTACAAAAGACATGATACCAGACATTTTGAAGAAAACACCTGATGATTTCTCGAGTGAATTAGATAAAGCTCAATATGCTGATTTAGACATGAGAAATTTAGAACCATCATCAAAAACATTTATTGCTTACGAAAAAGGTGATGAAGTTCATTACAAAAATGATGCAAATCGTAAACGTATATGGTTTGTTCAAAAGAAAATGGATGATAATGAGTATGTTATTACAACATATGATTTGATCAATTTGCCAAATGTAGATGGATATATAAATGAAGGTAAATCAGCATTAGTAATCGTTTCTGGATTATTGATATATAAGAAACAAAAACCTTATGTATATGATGAGATGGATTGGGGTTGGGATGATGAAAATCATAATACTGGATCTAATCTTAGAATAGGTGATAAAGTATATTATAATAAAGACAGTATATCGAATAGAATTTGGGAGATTTTTGCGTTATCACAGGATTCGTGGATGATTACAATTCGAAGTTATAATTTATCGAATATTCCCAATAAAATGAAAATGTTTGTTAAAGATGAAAAATATATTGAAATTAAAGTTCCTCAGTCAGATATTGAAATATCAGATGATTATCCCGATTCACCATCCTATGCTCCAAGTGAATCTCCTAAATCACCAGTATATGACCTAAGTAGTCCACCAGTATATGACCCAAGTAGTCCACCTTATTCAGCGATTTTAGGAAGAGAAATGACAGAAGAAGAATTCAATGAGGCAAATTATCAACCACGATCACCTTCTTATTCGCCACCATTTCAACCACAATCACCTACCACATCTCCGTCCTATCCACCGCCTCCAACGATTATTATTAATACAGGAAATACAGGACAAGCACAATTAACTGATGTGAAAAAAGACACGTCTTCTATAGTTGATGCTGTAAGTGAATCAGATAATAGTCAAATTAATTCATTTAGTGACTTAGATACATCTTCTAAGGAACAAACATTAAATGTCAGTAAAATAATAGACAAAGGTAATGGTAATAAAGAGATTAGTATTTTAACCGATGTTGTTGAAGAAAAGAAGGATGATGATGAGGATGATGAATCAAGTTCTAAAAAGCGTATAACACTTTGAGATAATTAAAATAATATATTGATTAATTAAAAAATTGAATTAAATAATCAATAATATATAATAGTATTATAAGATGCAGGCATCAGAGCAAAGTAGTAAAACATTAAGTATTTATAAAAGTCGACATGTTGTTCTTGAACAATTGGAGAATCAGGGATTTGATATAACCAACTATAATGAATTTAGTATTAATGAGGTGAATATTATGGCACAAAATAAACAATTAGATATGTTGTTGGAAAATACAGAAACAAAGAAGAAGGTGTTTGTTAAATATTTTCTACATAAAGGCCTTAGGGATACATATATATATGAAATTATTGAAGACTTGTATAATTTGGAACAAATTTTAACAAAGGACGATACCTTACTTATTATTTCCAAAGATGATCCAAATAGTAGTCTTCAAACATTTCTTAAGACTATTTTTAGTAATGATGAAATCTTTATAGTTGTTCAGTCACTAAAACGTGTACAATTTAACATTTTGAATCATGAATTAGTACCCAAACATACAATTCTAACAGATGACGAAATTAAAGAGTTTTATGAAAAATATGGTATTAAAACAAGAGATCAAATTCCTGGAATTTCGAGATTCGATCCAGTTGCTCTTGCAATAGGAATGCGACCCAAACAAATTTGTCATATTCTGAGAAGAAGTAAGATTGCTGTTTTTGGTGATTATTATAGAAATTGTATTAATGATTAAAATATTTATTATTAGTATATTATAATATGGTAAAACAACAATTAGACTGTAATACAGATTTAGGTAAAAAGGGATACAATGTCGAGATAAATAAACTTACTAATCCTACAAATTGTAAATCATCAAGTGTTCGTAATTCAAAAAGTACAGTTGGTCAATTAGAAGAAATTTTTAAAGAAACAGCAAACATAAATAGTAGAAAAACCATGGGTTCAGATAATAAATCATGGTCAGAATATTCTAATATATTGGGACGAAATAACAATCAAACTAATTTATCAGGTACAATACCTTTAGATAGCGGTACACAAATGGGCAAAGATGGTTATGATGCGTATCATAATAAGACACAGTTGTTTGATGATCCTACTGTTTTAGAGAATAAACTGAATGATTTAGATGATCATTTTTTTTTAGCACTGGAAAATTTTAAAGATAGTTTTGTACGGTTTATACAAAATCCAAAATACGCTGAAAATCAAAAAATGTATAGACGTGATAAAGATGCAATTATAAAATATGAACAAGAAGCATTTCTACTTGATAATGATATTCAAGTTTCTTATGACAAAATAAATAATTTGATAAAGGAACAAGATAAAAAAAATACAATTGCAAAACAGAAAAATATAGATCTAATGAATAAATACAAAAATACAAATAGTTCGGACAGTAGTGTACACCAAATGATAGGTGATAAAGAATACGAATATAGAATTATTTACACAAAATCAGCATTATTTATTGCTGGTTCGGTTGGACTAATTGTCTATGTTTTAAAAGCATTTAAGACAAATAGGAATTAATATGAATACATTTTCTATTTATACTATATAATGTATTCAGAAACAACCACTAATATTATCGGTTTAAATCAAGGAAAGGTTTTAAAAGAGTTTAATGAAGAACATGAAAAATATATAGATTTTAATAGAATTATGGAAAGTTGTACACCAGATGTTTGTTCTATTAAAGAGGGGATGGATAGTGCTTCAGGAAAAGGATCAAATTCTTCTGTAGAAAAAACAATGAACAACATTCAAAAACTGGATGATGAATTTAGCAGAACTTTAAGTCAATATAACAATTTACAAAAACAGATTAAGGAAGAAATTGTTCAAAAATCTCAAAATTACGACACATGGAAAAACCATCTTGGTAAAGTAGTTGTAAATAATGACAATTATTATTATGTAAATAATTACGGATATACACATAAATATAGCAAATCAGGATTGAACGCAAATGATACTACTTGTCCATCACATACAAACGCACGAAAAATAAAAAACAACATGTTAGATAAATTGCCAACTGGTGATGATATGAATCCAGGACAGGCATGTCAAATTGCTGGAAAGAATATTACAAATTCAAAAACAAAAGAACACGCATTCGTGGATGTAAGAGGTGTGAAGCATATTTATTCTAAAGATTCATGGAAAAACAAACAAATAATGTGTGATTCGCATGCTTTAGAGTTGAATAATGAAAATTATAATGCTATTCCGTCTGGTCATAATATGTCTGATAAAGATTTATGTGTAAAAGTAGATGTTGAACCATCTATGTTTATGGAAATGTATAAATTAAATGATAAACTGACATCTATTGGAAAAGAGTTATTTAATGAAATAAACAAATTAAACATTAAAGATTCTAAAATAAAGCAAGGTATTGAAAAAAAAACCAATCAAGTTAATAAATACATAGTGTCTTTAGACAAGGAAAGAATTAAAATGATAGATAATGAAAAACATTTTGATACCATAACTGCACAAGAAGAAGATTCTGAATTGAAATTAAGTTCGGATTATTATCATTATTTAGCCTTTACTTTTGTAGCTTTAGCGGTCGGTGGAGTGACTTTAAAAGTATTAGCAAATGATGAATAAATCATTTAATTTATTATTATAATATATATAATAATAAACAATGTCAATTTATAGTGATATACCATGGAAAAATATAGACGGACGATACGCGAAAGGGGACTCAAGGCGTTATATGGATAAAACAGCACCTCTTCAAGTAGATTATACAGGGAGTGAACTTCGTTGTTATGAAGATTGTAAAAGACAAGAAGAGAATATAGAAACACTTACAAAGACAGATTATATGAAAAAAAACGAGTTTAAAAGTAATGTAGACAGTATTAATAATCGATGTTACTGTAGTTTTAGACCTAAATCAAAAACGCAAATATCATTTCAAAAAAAAGAACCTACTGTAGTTCAATTAAATAATAAACATTATGAGGTAGAAATGATGATGCGTGAATATAGAAATCTATATGATCAGTATGTTAAAACAGTTGCAAAAAATACTACCAAGGACAATAAAACGTATAGTATGAAAAATGTTCAAGAATTCAATGAAGAAAGTCCCACTGTTAGATATGTCAGAATTAGAAATCGCAGAAATCAATATTTACATATTCAGGAAATAGAAGTATATGATCAAGATGGTAAAAATGTCGCAATAAATCAATCTAAACCCACATTACATTGGTATACAAATTGCCAACAATGTGGAAAAAATATATGTGACCGCAAAAACTACAAAAATATGAGTACACCTGATATTAATAACTTGTATTTTACAGGTGGTGATTATCGTAATAATGCCAAAAATATGGGAGGACCGGGTAGAGCATCAGAAGTTGGTTGTTGTAATATAGATGAAAACCAACAAGCTATACGAGATTCAAGTAACGGGGCAATATATGGTGTTGGAAAACATGAGGAAGATGATGATAAAGAAAATAAAAATAAAACAACAGTTAAAGTAAGTTCTAATGCTTACTGGGGTAACCCAGATTCCATCATCGATGGAATGAAATCAGATAATCAACGCTGGCCAAGTTCTAATCACACCAAACCTGAAGGGATTCAATGGATAGAATTAGATTTAAAAAAGGATGTGGATGTTCGTAAAATCATCATTTATAACAGACCTGATTGTTGTCAATATAGATTAAATGGAGCACATATTTTGTTGTATAATAATAAACGTGAACGTATTCATAATCCTATTCGATTAGATTCAGGCAGAATTCAAGAGAGAAAAATTGATTTAAAAAAACAGCCGAAAACTGGATTAATTAAACAATTGTTTTTAAATAGTGTGACACAAAAACAATGTTTTGATGATTGTGCTGATGATGATAAATGTAAATACGTATTATTCAAAAAAGAATGGTTTAATAGTGGACGTGGATGGCGACAAAGAGGTCGATGTTTAAAATATGACGAAAGTGCCGAAGGATTAATAGACGTTGATACCAAAGATCGTAAATTTGGGTGGAACGCATGGGAAAAGGATATTTGGAATGATTATGAGAATAAAGACGTTAGAAGCGGATCTTCGTGGTCTGTAGATTTAGGTCAGTCAAATAGTTTAAAAGCATGTAAAAATGCCGCTGTTAATTCTGACGAAGGTCCATTTTCTTCGGTTGTCTTTGTAGACGACAAGTATGATGATACATCAAAGCAAAATAAATGTTTTGGAAATACATTGGACGGAAAAAATAATATTCAAGCGTCGGAAGGAGTTCATAGTTCAATACCTCCAGGTGGACAGACTGGTAAATTAGACGAAGAGGAATTAGGATTATTAACTGAAATCATAAATTTAAATAAGAAGATATCAGAAAATATTGAAGAAATTGGATCAAATACCCAAAGTACTATTAGTAAAGGCAAATCGAACGACGCTGTTAGTTCGGGCATGTCGAATCTTTATAATAAAAATACATCTAATAATTTAGCAGGTCGTTTAGAAAACGATAGAATTGAATTAGAAAAATTATCAAATGAAATACAGGATACCGATGCAAAGAATGAATTTTTAGAATTAACCAATGCTTCCAGTAAAATGAAAATGTATTTAACATTAATTGTGGCTATTTTATTAGTTGCAATTTCTGTCCTATATTTAAATGGATCTGTATCATCATCTATTGTTTCTACAGTAGTTGGTATTTTAGTAGTTTTTATGTATATAATTAATTATAAGTATTATAATACATTTATATTGACACCTATTGGACAAATTAGTAGTTTTATGGGAAAGGCATTTGATAATGAAAAATATGGAATAACATCATAATTTAAGAAAGGTCACGAAAATGAATTAGATTATTTAATTCTTTTTTATCTGTTTATTATAATAGATAAAAATGAATATTACTCAGGGAAATGATTTTTTAAAATTTAACAATGAAAAAATAAAAGATACAAATGTTGTATCAAATGAGCTGATTAATTCGTCTGATAAAACAATCGTGGAGGGATTTAGTAGTTGTAAAAAAACGCAAAAATATCCATCATCTATTCCTGAAGATTCAATAGAACAGAATCCAGAGGGTTCAAACAATTCAGGATTTGAATTAAACAATGGTGAATTAGATAGTGATACTGTAAACAAAGATGATCATGGTAGATATCTGCAATTAACAGATGAATTAGAAAGATTGTTGGCAATGTATAAAGACATCCATAGTGAATTAGTAGAAGCCACTGATGAATATTTGAGTGATAGAAATGTAGATAAAAATGTATATGCTGGATTTATTGACACTTTATCTGAAAAACCAAAATTCGAAGGTTGTTATAGGGATAGAGGTGATAGAGCTATACCTAATCTACAAAGAATAGGTGGTGCGGCATACAAATTTGACGTAGAAGCATGTGCGCAAAGAGCATGGGATAAAGGACATACTGTTTTTGGTTTACAAAATAGACAAGGTAGTGATAGTCAAACAACGTGTTGGACAGGAACAGACTTAGATAGAGCCAAAAAACACGGCATTGGTATAAATTATCGATGGACATGGGCAACAAGTCAACGAATGGGATTTCGTTATACGAATAAACAAGATGTTAAATTTCAATTATTTCCCGAAGGAGTTTTTTTAACATACAGTGGATCTCCAGCAACAAATGTAGATGATTTTCAATCATCACCTCGATGGACATGGTGGACTGGATGGGGACCTGGTTGGTATAGTAAAAATGGTCGCACAGTGTATGGACAATCAAATACAGATAAATTTAGTTTTTACAGATGGTGGTGGTGGTGGCGCCGTCACGGATGGTGGGGATCTTGGTTTGGGTGGGGTCGTGTTAACTATTTAGATAGAAATTGGGTTGGTAGAGATATGTGGCGGACAGGCATAAGTGGGTTACGTTATACAAGATCAAGATGGTGGACAAAAGATTATTGGATTAGAAGTTCTGGATCAAAAGCAAAACAAGAAAAATGGAAACGTGGAAAGACAGACAAGTATACCAAATGGACACCCACAGAAAGCAATAATAATAGATCAGATACAAGAAACTTAGAAGACATACCTATTAAATGCGATGATGGATATGCATTATCTGGATACAAACTTTTTATGAAATATGGGCAACGCGAAACAACTGGATATTCTAAAGAAGCAAATCGCGATCATGGTGGAAATGATTTCGGATTCTTTAAAAATTATTCAATGGATCAATGTAAATCTTATTGTGATAAACGCAGTAATTGTAAGGGCTTCAATTTTGCAAAAAACGGATCTGGTTGTTGGATAAAACATGGAATTGGCAGAGGACGTAATACAGGTAGTTATGACTTTTATCACAGACGAGTAGGTAGAAAAAATTATATGCGTTATTGGTACCGCTGTAGAAAATGGGATGGTAATTTACAATGTAGAGAAGCATCTACTAAATGGAATGATAGTGGTAACGGTAATAGCGTTTATTTAGATAGACATGGTTTATATTGTAATGAAAACGAGGTGTTAGGCAAAGTAGAAATGGAAAATAATGATGATCGAAGTAAATATAGATTTAACTTTTCTTGTTGTAAAAATACTAATCCTAAAGGTTGTTTTATGATTATGCAGGATGATGGCAATTTGGTAATGTATAAAGGCAGTGGACCACAAGATAATAGAGGTGTTTTATGGGCATCTAATACAAATGGTCAAGTTGGTAATATTAAAATACAGGAATGGATTGATAAGCGTAAAAATGGAAGAAGTTATTTACGTTCAGGAGAATATTTAAGTCCTGGCGAATATATCGCAAGCGACAATGGTAAAATGCGAGCACAACTACAAACAAATGGAAACTTTGTAGTAAGAAAAGCAATATCAAGATGTACAACTGGAAGCGATGGTAATAAATATGGAAGAGGATGGGGAAATGCTGTATACACATTACCTGAAAATAATGTTAAAGATTTAAATAAAGCAGTCTACATTGATAAAGATAAAAATGTAACTACTATACCTAAAAATATGTTAGACGGAGGAATGGAATTTACAAAAATTAAAGATATGGATACATATGGTAACGATATTCGTACAATGACTGTTGAAAATGCTGGGGCTCGATATGGTGCTTATGATTGTCAATCTTATATTGATCGATATCCTGATTTACAAAGAGCATTCGGAACAAGTTGTACTGATCCAAATACACGCGAGAAGGCGAAAAATCATTGGGAAACGAATGGTCAACGCGAAGGTAGAATTGCTGGTAAATCAGACGCTGATCCATATGAATGTAAAAAAGCATGTATTGAAGATCCTCGATGTGGATCGTTTGTTATGAAGGATGATATGTGTTGGTTAAAAAATAAGAACGCTTTCCCTGTAGGAGAACGATCTAAGAAAAAAGGAACTGATATGTATATTCGTTCAAAAAATGCGATCAACGATGGTTCGTGTGTAAGCGATGTACAGGCAGTCTCGACTACTGAATATTCAGATATAATGAAAGACATGAAAGATGGTGGAAAACCAAAAGGGGTAATGAATAGAAATACACCATGTGGGTTAAAACGAACAACAACAGATGAACGTAAAAATTTACAAGAAAAAGGCGACACTATCAAACTGAAAATTGATGAAATTTTAAGCGAAATGGATAGTTTAACAAAAGTAGCACAATATTATATGGCTAAGAAACCTGAAATGAAACAAAAAGTAAATAACATGATAGATGAATACACTAAATCATTCAAAAAAATAAAAAAATATAAAAAATCAAAAGATCTACTTACACAATATGAAGAAAACACAGATTTATTGATGGCAAGCAACAATTATAAGTATGTTTTATGGAGTGTCGGGGCGATCGTAGCCCTAATTGCGGTCATTCAATTTATGAAGAAACGAAAATAGTTTAAATTTTAGCAATAATTGTATTATGATTTAATAATTTATCTCATAACATAATATATACAATGTCAAATAAGGGATTATCACCAGATAGATTAGAACAAATGAATTCAAGACATAAACAAAGCTTGGAAAATATAAAACAATTACAGAATATGGAAAAAGAGCTGTACGCTTCTTTGGATACATCTGTGTCGGGGCGTAGTATTAGCAAAGCCGAACAAAGCCAGGTTATTAATAAAATCAATGAGTTATCTACTATGAGAATGAATTTATATATGAGTATGAAAGATATGTACTTATTTTTACAAACAAACGTATCAGATACACGAAATAATTTAGTAAATGATCTAACCAATATTGGTGTGGTTGAAGGTGAATTGAATAATGCCAAATCACAATTAAAGGTGTTAGAAAAGGAACGTTACGATAAATTGCGCATGGTCGAAATAAATACTTATTATAGCGATCGTTACCAAGCACATACAGATGTAATGAAATTAGTAATATTTACATGTATTCCGATTTTAATTATTGCTTTACTCGCAAACAAAGAATTAATTCCATCTTCTGTCAGTAGCATTGCTATTGGTGTTGTTGCAGCAATTGGTTTAATCTATATTATATATTCAATGGTTGATATATCAAAAAGAGACAATATGAATTTTAATGAGTACACTGGACCACGTAGTGGATCAACATCTGATAAAGAGACTGAAGGAGAAGATTATAGCGACGTATTCGGTGATGAAAAACAAGATTCATCGCCTTCCGAACCATGTGTTGGAAAAGACTGCTGTACAGGAGGTATGGTTTTTAATAAACAAACGCAAAGATGTCAAGATGTTACAGAGAGTATGGTGGGTTCTCAATTGATAAAAGGTAGTATGGGAATGGCAAACGATAACGTAAGTCTTAAAGGTGACTCCTCAGTTGTGATGCCTTTTTCAGATAGCGAAAACTATTCAATACTTTAAAATATTATATTAATATAAGTTGGTATTTATGAATACAATTAAACAAATAAGTGAAAGAAGAAAAAGATTAGAAGAGTTTTCAAAAAATGATTTAGCAACTAAACTAATTGCTGAAGCAAATAAGAAAATATCATGTGGTCCCAAATGTGCTGAGAATGAAACGAAAGATGATCTTAAAAATAAATACAATACTGCTCAAAAAAATGCAACTGATGCTCCTGGATCGTTGTTTAATGCAAGACGTAACTACTATACATATGCTTTTGGTAAACAATACTACGATAATTACAGAGAGAAAAGTATTAAAAAAACAGTTGATACACTTTCTGATAAGTTGAAAGGAAATCATATTGAATTTATGCGCGTAATCAATAATAATTTAGATAGTTACAGAGTTTCAGTAACATATTATAAGAACATGGTAGATATTTTTCAGAAGTATGATACAGACAATAAAAACATTATTTCAAAATTAGGTTCAAAGGTAAATGAGTACAATTTAAATGCAAGACGAGTAGACTACGAAGAAGATGAAATAATTAATATGAAATTTTACTTATATGTAAGTATAATTATATATTTCATAACCTTTGCTATCTTCATTGTCATGTTTTTAATGTTAAAATTATATACAGACCCAACAAACTTAAAGGTTTTTGTGTTTGCTGTAATCCTACCCTTTTTAATTCCATTTTCTCTCCAGTATATTTTTAAATTTCTTGAGTATTCAAAAGAAAACAGTACTAACTACAATGTTTATTTGAATGGATCAGAAATGTAAAAAATTATTAATAATGTATTTCTATATATTATTAATAATTGCCACGTCAGTATAATTGCCACGTCATAAGTGTAGCAAATATATTTTATAATTAATTTAAAAACATTTAGTATATATATATAATGATTAGATCATTGTGTCTGTTTTTGATTGTACCATTTATTAATGGATTGCGCGTATTTTCTTCTACATCAACAGGTAATGTAAAACCTGTATTAGTAGGATCTACAAAACCTATAGAAAATTTTGATCCTCTTAATTTTTCAGATACTGACGAGAAATTGCAATATTTTCGTGAAGCTGAATTGAAACATGGTAGATTAGCCATGGTTTCTGGTTTAACCATTCCCTTAATTGAAAAAATGACACACCGTCCAGCAATTTATGAATTTGGTAAACTACCTGATAACATTCAGGGCTTAATTGTTTCTTCTATGTTTGTTAGCGAGTTTTCAAGTATGATTTATGGATGGAAAAATCCATTTATAAAAAATAATGCAAATCAATATTTTAAACTAAACGAAGATTATCAACCTGGAGACCTTGGGTTTTCATTGACTGAAGAATTAACCGATGTAAAAAGTATTACATTATTAAACAAAGAACTTAATAATGGACGCTTGGCAATGATTGGTTCTTTTGGTATAATCGTTCAAGAATTAATAACAAATAAACCTTTGTTTTAATAAACAATTGGATAAATATTTTTTAATTTATGTTTTTTATTCCACAAATTGGCGTTCATATTACAATTAATATAAAATGCCGTTCCAGACAATAACATATATCCTGTTGTAAATCCTATTTTGAATTTAGTATAGGCATTCATAATGTACATTTAATAGTTATTTTAATTAAATAATTATTAAATTCAATTTTTTATTAATTATTATATCATTTCCCAATCATAAATATTATTTGCTTCATATGAAAAATGTTTTAAATCGTTACTTGAATAATATAGATCTTGCTTATAATCCAATAATTCATTATTTGTTGGTATATAGTTAATTTCATTTTTGGTTGAAAATGAAATACTTCTTCGATGTTTTTTTCTTCGTAAAAAAAATAGTATACATATTAATCCAACTCCTGACATAATTCCAAATTTTATTTTATGTTCATCATTCATTCGCTTATATAGTAAATTAATAAAATATATATTTAATTAGAATTAATATTAAATATTTAGTTCCTGCTCGTCATCGTTATCGTATATAATACGCACATTGGACCATCCTTTCGATTTAGGTGCCTTACCATATGCTTTGTCCATATATTCATACAATTCTTTTCCTTGAGGAGGTTTTCCACCATAATTTTCTGAAAACCATTGTTTAAACACTTCCAATACTTCACCTTTCTTGATTTTAACTCGCTCTGTCTCAGCACATTTTTCAATCTTTTCTTTGCTAAAACCAAGAAAGCAATCTTGTCCTTCACGGTATTTATTACTGGTAGCCATAACAACATCACAATCAGTTACATCACCAAGAGTATCTTGTGCAATATTAATAAGTTTGGCCATAAAAGCATATTTCCAAATATCAAAATAGGTATCCAGATTTTTGTCCTTCTTAAATTGGTAAGGTTGTTCTGGATCATCATCGCGTGGATTGTCTGTGAAATAAGATACAAAATCACATACCCGAATTCTTCTCCATGTACCATTATCGTTGGCTGTAATATCAAACAACGAATTTGTACATACTGCCAATTTAAACTGAGGTAAAAATTCAACAGAGTCTTGATATAACGCTCTCCCTTGAATAATATCACCACCAGTTAACTCTTTTAATATACCTTCGTTGATTTTCTCTTTCTTCTGGGGTTCCTGCATAACAGCCAATCTTTTCCCTTTCAGTTTCGCAAGTTCAGGGGATGCTGATCCAATACTTGTTCTTTTTTGTGTAATTAACGTAATAGGAACAGTACCCTTTAATTCACCTAAACATTTTGTCATCAAATCAACCAACATCGATTTTCCATTACTACCTGCTCCAGTATAAATATTGAAGGTCTGATTTTTTGTAGAACCAAGCAATGTGGAAGCAAGATGTTCCCACATATATTTTCGAAGGGATTCATCAGGAAATAACTTCGCCATAAAATCATCAATTTGAGTTAGTGTTTCATCCATGGTAATGGCTTTTTCACCAGTTTCCATATTATATGGCTTCACAATAACCTTTTTATTATCTTCGCCAATAGGAATATAATTAATCTTTGTACTCAATGAAATATAATCTTCGGGTTTACCAGGTCGGAAACATTTTTCATTAAAATCAAACACACCATTTGTAAAATGTAGTAACATTGGATTTGCATCCAATTTTTCATAGAATTTATCATCTTTAAAGATGGCTTTTGATTCATGCATGATTTTAGTTTTATGCGTACTGTCTTTGAGACTTAATCCTGTTTGTGAAAACAAAGCCGCTCGTGAACGAAGTAAATTCCATTGCTGTGTATCGTCCTTTTCGTTAATCTCACTGATTTCATTTAAACTTTTGGTAGTCTTGTGAACATACAACTGAGTCATTTCTTTAGAGATAAGAATAGCTAAATCACATACATCAGCAGGCACCCATCTGTGATTTTCAAATTTATACCAAATATTACTTTTTGTATTCACACAAACAAATTTATCTTTATACATTTGATATAGTACCATGGCCAAATCAAAATCAGTAGCCTTTGGAAATGTCTGTTCGACAAAGTAATCGATTGTACCTTGATGAACCGCAATAAAATCATTCTTAGGAGCATCATTTCGCGCCCAATAAATGATAGAACGGTCTGACAAATTACCTTCTCCGACTGACATTTGTTTCCACATATCGTAATATTTTGGGATATCACAGAAGTTAAACTCAGATGATTGACTACTAAAAATCATCCATGTAATAAACAAACGAATATCCGTATTTTTTAACGCACATCCTACTTGAAACCACTTATTATATGATCCAGTACCAAAATAAGATTCAGGCAATATCATAGTATATTCATGAGCTTCTTTAATATTATATTCATTTGGTTTTAAATTTTCTGACAATTCAGCAAATGCGTTTTCTAATTGCTCATGATCAGAAATAAGCGTCAAATCTAATTCGCTACTAAGTAGCTTTAATTTACGGGGCTTCATTGATCGCTTTTTTCTCTCTTTCTTGACATTATCAATAATATGTTTCATGTCCTCGTTTATTTCGAAAACTGGATTCGTTTTATTTTGAACACTCAACATATTATAATTTTTTTTGTAATTAAATTTATTCACATCTTCCTCTTCAAATGAGAATTCAGAGTCATTGTCGTCATAAATTAACTTGAAGTGTCTTGTAAGTTTATAAGCATCGTTATCTGGTTTTCTGCAACCGAATAGTTGCCAGTTTGTTGTTCTATTGGAAATACCCAAATCATATACATCATCCCAGGTGTTGGTAATAGGCACATCCAATGGGCATTCAGTTCCAAGTAACACTTTCATAGCTTCGATTCTAACATATTTCTGCACATTTGTAGAACAATTTACACCAAAAATTATATGAATACCATCCTTTGTTAAATCCTCACACATATTCACATTTGGCTTTTCAAAAACGAAAGCATTCAGTTTGTCATTATTATTGAAGTTAAATATCTTTTTAAATATTTCTGAATACATACACAGTAGAGATGTAATATCTTCTATTGTATGTTGTCTTGAGGTAATATCTTTACTATATCTAAAATCAAGATCAATAGCAATAGGACCTATATCCATTTGCTTTTCAGTAAGGTATTCGTTTTTATTTTTAATAACAACGTCCACCATGTTGTTATGTAGTGTTTTAATATTATCATCTAATATTGTATATGATCCCCCATAAATGCCTTCTGATTTATTTCCTATTCTTGTATGGGTTATTACATCAGATGAAGACTTATCATATTTATATTTATATAAGAATTCACTTAGATTTAATGTAGAATTATTGCTCATTGTGTATATTATATAATTAAGAAATTTTTATATCGATTCAATTTTATTGATTAACCAAAATTAAAAATAAACCATACGCAAATATTACCAAAATTTATATTTATGATAATAGATATAAATACAACTAAATTTAATAATATAGATTTCAAATGTCGCAACCTCAAGTCATTTCCAAAGACTCAATCCATAGACTTGTGCGAGATATAAAATTAATAAATAAGTCACCGCTACATGACCAAGGAATTTATTACAATCATGATGATGAAAATATACTGAAAGGATACGCAATGATAATAGGTCCATCAGAAACCCCATATGAAAATGGTATGTATTTTTTCGATTTAGATTTTCCGTGCGATTACCCACATAGTCCACCTAAATTAACATATTTGACGAATGATGGACTTACACGATTTAACCCAAATTTATACAGAGGTGGTGGAAAAGTATGCTTATCATTATTGAATACATGGAGGGGCGAACAATGGACATCTTGTCAGTCAATATCTACTATTTTATTGACATTGATTAGTATATTCAATGATAATCCGTTACTGAATGAACCAGGGGTTGGTTTAAACCACAGCGATATCCAAAGTTACAATAAAATAATATCTTTCAAAAATATGGAAGTATCTATTTTAAATTTTATTAAAAAATTACATGAAAATAAATTATTAGTTACAGAAACATGTTTTGTTGATATATGTAAGAAGCATATTATAGATAATCATAAAAACATGCTTGCAATTGTGAAGAAATTAAGAAATAATACTGATGAAGAGAAAGTTTCGACGGGTTTATATTCAATGAAATTTACTTTAGATTATAATAACCTGTATACAAAAATTAAAAACATTAATCTAAAAAAATTGAAATAAATATATTATTATTAATTATAATATAACTTAACAATGAGATTTTGTGATAAATGCGATAACATGTTTTATATTCGAATTAGCGACGATAATGGTAATAGTTTAACATATTATTGCCGTAATTGTGGAAACGAAGAAACAAATATTCAGGATGAAATTTGTGTTTCAAAAACAAATTTAAAGCGAAACGAAGACAAATATTATAATATTATAAATAAATTTGCAAAACATGATCCTACTATTCCACATGTAGATAATATTCCCTGTCCAAACGATAGTTGTATATGTAATACTGATGAAAAGACAAAGCCTGATGTTATTTATAAACGGTACGATGATACAGAATTAAAATATGTATATTTATGTTGTCATTGTGATAATATTTGGCATAACAATAATTTAACATCTTTTAAATAAAAAATTGAATTTAAAAACATAATATATATTATTATATATATATTATGAGCACTATTAATGAAATAGATGATTTAACTGAAGTAGGAAATAAGGAAATATTATCAGATGAAGACGAAGACCCTGTACCACCTCCACCTTCTACAGCTATTGAATATGATGAAGAGGGAAATATAATTGAAGATGACGACGACGATGATGATGATGATGATGATAATGATGATGACATTATAGAATCATTTGCTGATAATCAGGTAGATACAGAACATATTGAAATCGACCATGAAACAGGAGCAGTAGTAGAGGAACCGATATCGGCGCCAATTTCTATTCAAGCTCAAGAATACTCTGATTCAGAAGATGATGATAGTGATAACGAAAAAGAGTACAATAAATTAGAATTAAATAATTATAGCAATACATTTACAGACTATCATCCATCATCTATTTCTCATAATAATGAGGAAATAAATGCACATACAAAAATAATCAGAGACAAAAAAAATATTATTGTTGACGATTTACATAAAACTATTCCATTTTTAACAAAATATGAAAAAACAAGAGTATTAGGTCAACGAGCAAAACAAATAGAAAACGGTCATAAACCTTTTGTTCGTGTGGCTGATAATGTAATTGACAGTTATATTATTGCTCTTCAAGAACTCGAACAAAAAAAGATTCCGTTTATTATTAGACGTCCTTTACCATCAGGTGGTTCTGAATATTGGAATCTAAAAGATTTGGAAATTATTTAATTTATTATACATACGTATTATATATGATAAATTATAAAAGTATACTAATAAATTCGTTATTCGGAGGATCAATATTTGGTTTTTTTTCATATTTAGCTCAAAATTTTGAAAAGCATCCACATTATTTAAAAATAAGTGCATTTTTATGGACTACTCCATTATTATTTTTTTTAATAGTTATTGTTACCTGGACGAAATGGAAACATATAATGATTGCCTTCACCAAACACGCCTTGATGGGATCTATAGTAACAACGATAGTTTTCAGCATTACATTACTATTATCTAATTATAATATGATGATTGTATTAATTTCAATACTATTAGCTTTGGTGTTATTATTAACATTATATTTTAATTATAAGGTATATGAAATTGTATAAAACAACAATCAATAAAGACATTGAAATATGGATTTCTTATAAAAATCTTGTAATGATTTCTCGAAATACTTTCGAAGCTTTTTTGAATTTTTATATACATATGATTTTTTACATTTATAAATAGACTGCATTGGTCTATCTAATAAAATAGGTAAATTATATCCTTTCGCATAATTAATACTGGATGTTAATTTATTTGTATAATACATCGAATTCTGTATATAAGAAACGCAAGGAAATAAACAATAACATGACAAAAACTCTTTATGATAATCTAAAAAAGTTAAATCACATTTTACTTCCAACACATCTTGATATTGATTACATAAATCCAACAATTCTTTACACGGTGGACCTTTACCCATAATTATAAATTTATATGGATAACTATACGAACCTTCTAATATTATTTTAAGTAGGGAATAATCTCTTCTGTACATTGTCATTTCACCTTGTATTATATAAGTAGGTATTTCCGTTTTAATTTTTGGTGTATCATAATACGGTAATATGTTACAGCAAATATGATTACGAACATTACACAACGGAGTTAAAAAATAAACATTGCTGAGTTTTTTCATTTCGTAGGTAACATCGTGACAAATATAATGATTTTTGGTACTTGATTGATTTTTAACCATTTCGTAATCAGATGAATATACACTACAATTGATTAAATAGGTGTATCCAAAAAAAATGTGATTATTGATTTTAATATTTGGATATTTTTCTTTGATATAATTTGAAAATTCAGCATTATCCTTTATTTCCAATAAAAAAGTAGGATCTTCTTTTTGTTTTCTTATATTAAGAATCTCATAATATTTATTGATAACAGTTTCAATTATTTCATAATGATATGGTTTATTATTGATAATTAAAATTATCATTTTTATATATATTTAATATTATAATTATAATTAAATATATAATTAAAATTTCCATCTGTTCGCACATGACATACATGTAACGAACGTGGTCATAGGCTCATCCGCACTTCGAGTTTGCATTTGATAATAAGTACAATCATTGCTTTTACATTTATAACAAGTAAATTCACTTGTTGTACTCTGACGAGACTCATATTTATTTTTATCGCGCTTTCGTTTTGCTTCAATCATCGAACCCCATCTATCAGGATCCATTTCTTGATGACTTAAAAACGCTATTTTATGTGGCTTTATTGAATTATTTTTAATCATATTACATAAATGCTTAGTATGTTTGATATTAAAATAAACTGATCTTAGTTTATCTGAATAAATTTGAACAAAATATGGATTATCCCATTTTTTTACAATATTCTTATTTGAAGCCTCCTTCAGCGCATAATTAAATATCCCCTTTTCTAAATTCGTAGCTTGTTTTTGAGAATAATCTGTAATTGTAATAAGTTTTTTAACTATGTTATTTCTAAAAGAACTATCGTTTTCTATGGAAATCGCTGCCATTGTAATTTATCATATTAATATAGTAATTGTTTAAATCAATTTTTTAATCTTCATCAGAATATTCGTAATTTTCATAATCCAATTCTGATCCACAATCTTCAATTTCATCTTCTTCTTCATCTTCTTCTTCTTCTTCTTCATCCTTAGTATTAAATTCATCTCCAGAATTATTAATAGACAAAATTTCTTCATCATCCAAATCAACATCTATCTCGTCATCATCCTCATCACCATCTACTATAAAGCCGTCCTTGAGATATCCTCCAATTTTGGTTTTCATAGTATCTGGAACACTGTCTAATTCATCCTCTTCATTATCATCATCAAAATCATCTAAATTTTCAAAACCACCAAACAATGATTCATATATCTTATTCCATTCGTCACATGTTAAATCTGACAATTCGCCCTTTTTATTTGTATTAATAATTGCCAAATTACCAAAATACAATTCGGTATCAATGGGTGGTGGTAGATCATATTTATTCTCTGTATTGGCCTTTCCAGTATCTCTTGAATATACAGATATGTTGTATTTTTTTTTACCAACTGTTAAATTTTCCCACGTATGTTGCATTTGAAAACCATCTTGTTTTCTGAATCCACATGATTTATATAAATCGTCAATATTCTTACACGTAGATTGTTTAATATTTCCATTTTTTTCAATAACAATAATATCTGCCATTATTTTGTATTGAATATACTAAATGGGTTTAAATGGTTTACACTTTATATATTAATGAAGCTATATCTGAAAGATATACAAGGATTGAATACCAAAAATGTAAAACAATATAAATGCGCTACTTCCAAAATAGAGAAAATTTTTTCGAATGAAGGAATTTTTATTATTAGCAATAATAAATACAAAAAAGAACTTTGTAACCCAGGAATAATTAAGACCGTTAATTATGATAATAAAAATGATCTGATCGTAGATTTAAGTAAAGTATACTATGAAGATGAATATAAAATTCCTTTTGACCATATTTATGCTGAATATACAAAAGAAACATTTACATTAAGAGATAAAGCAATCGTTAAATTGAACCTTATATATTCAAAAAATTCTATTACCGATGCCTATTTCGAAAGCAATTATCATTATAATGATTTTGCTTTGAAAGAGGATATTATATCGTTTAATAGACTATTAAATTAATATTAAATTATTATAATAATGTTATCTTGGCTGTTATACAATATTATTTTATCCATGTTAATTATTTTTATAGCTCATTATTTGTATAATTATTTTATAACACAGTTCACAAAACCTAAAGTAATAGATTTAGTACATAAACCTAATGAAAAATATAATGAAATTTTAGATAAAATAACAAACGATAATACATTACCTATTAGTAGTGATAACGAAAAGAAAAACGATGATAATGAGTCCGTATCAACAAATATGGTTGATGAGTTACAAAATTTTTTAAACACGCAGGTTGAATAGTCAAATACTTACATATTATATAATAATGATATCCAGTTAAAGATTAAAATATTATATAAATTATAAATGTTAAATGATAATGACAAAAAATATATATTAAAACAGTTCCCTAAGATAGAACTTTCTTATGAAAAAGTAAATCATAAGAAAGTTTCAACAGATTATTGTATGGCAATTCCTCAAGGTCGTAAATGTTTTGCTTGGTTTACAACTTTTAAAAAGAAATTTGTATGTATATTCTTGGAACAAGGTTTTAACAATAAAACTACAGATATAAGAATTTTAAATTGTTGCTTTAAAAACGAACTGGCCTATGGTACTGTTGTTTATGGCACGTTTGTGAATAAGCGGTTTTTTTATATTGAAGATATTTACTACTACAAAAATACAAACACGTCTATATTAAATAATCAAAAAAAATTGCTTTTACTGAAAGATATTTTTGCCAATGAATTAAAACAATTGTCTTATAATAAGAATGATATTATATTTGGATTGCCAATAATTAAAGCAAAATATGATGATCTATACAATGATATATTAACACTTCCTTACAAAATTTATAGTATTCAATTTAGAAATATGACAAATAACTTTCGTTCTGTTTATCTTATGCGAAATGAAAATATTGTACGCGCGAATTTCTTAGTTAAAGCATCATTACAAAATGATATTTATGATTTGTATTTTAATGTAGATAAAAAAGGTATTATGAAATATGGTACAGCGCGTATTCCCAACTATACCACCAGTATTATGATGAATAAACTATTTAGGACAATTAAAGAAAATGAAAATTTGGATGCATTAGAAGAAAGTGATGATGAAGATGAATTTGAAAATATTGAACTTGATAAATTCGTAAATCTGAATAAAAAAATCAATATGGAATGCGTTTATAATCATAAATTCCAAAAGTGGGTTCCCTTTAAAGTTAGTGATAACAAAACATTAGTCACAGACAAGGAAATCAAACGTATGGAAAAATAAAAATACTATAATATAATATAATATATGTCTAAATTTGCAACATTTCGTTATAGCCCATATACCAATTCAACAAATAGTCAGTTTAATCCTGCATTATACAATAATAAAGGAGCAATTACTGGCTGTGTTGGAACAAAAGATATGAGAGGAGGTGAAAACATTAAAACCAGTTCATACTATGGTTTAAAGGCAGTTGATCAAAACACCGCATCTGTATTAAGAGGTTCCTATGCTCCTATTGTTGTCCAATCGCATAGTCAATGTGCTGGAGGCAAAAAGAGAAAAAGTAGAAAAAATATTAAAAACAAATCAAGAAAAAGTAGAAAACTAAAATACGTAAAAAAAAGAACTGTAAAATGTAAAAAGTGTCCATGCTGCAAATGTAAATGTAAAAGAAAAGTAAGAAAAACCAAAAAACAACGTGGTGGGTTTCCATGGTCCAAAAAAAAACAATCATCATATCCTCCTCTTAGCGAAGAAGATATGCAACTTTCTGATCAAATTTTCAAACAACAAATGAAACAAAAGAAAAATAGTTTACAATATGATAATAATCGTGATCAACAATTACAAAACCTTATCGAACAATATGGCGAAGAAGAAGGAACTTTAATGTTTAACAAAATGATGGAACAGAATTAATTTATAATTTAGAGTATATTACTTTATTTTCTTAACATATTTTATATGGCAAGAAGAACTCAACGTAAATCTAAAACTCAAATGCGTAGAAAAACAAGAAGATGTAAAATGTGTCCGTGCTGCAAATGTAAATGTAAAAAATGTTGCCGTAAACCCACCAGAAAATACACAAGACGTGTCAAAAGAGTTAGAATGAAAGGTGGAAACAGTGTATTAGGTCGCGCCAGTTACACAACATTAACCAAATTATCGCCTAATGAAAGTATGATGGCATCTCCTGTGCCTTTTGCAAAAGTAAACACATGTGTCGATAATTATAATCACTACACTAAAGCTTAATTAAACACTTTCCTTTTAATGGATTGTTATCACTTGTGGCTTGCTTTTCTTTTAAATTTGTAGGATCATTACTTGATGCTCTAAAAACAGTATATTTTTCCTTTTTATAATAAATACACCGTTTTCTATATTGATTCAAAAATACATCATGTTGATCAACAATATCTACAACTATTGGCTGCAAATGTTTAGAACGTAATATTCTACCAATTGATTGTGTAACATCTGTTTTTGGCGTCGCCATGACCAATGTTGTCAATGTTTTTATATCAAGTGCTTCCGATGCCATTGCGTATGTTGCGATAATTATTTTTTTCGTCTCAGTTATTTTTAAATCCTTCTCTTTCATACCACCAACATAATAACCAACGGTGGCTATGTTTTTTCTCTCTATTTCTTTATGAAAATATGTTAATAGATTTTTGTTATGTGCTAATATCATGATTTGTTGTTCTGTATTTGATTTATAAAGTTCTTCTATAATATTTATTATAAAATCACTTCTCTGAGTGAAATTACATAATTTAGAAATCATAGTACTATACTTAGGATTTCCTTTAAAATCATATTCCATTTTATTAAAATCCTCATTGTTTGTCTGATAATCATATGCTCGTACAATTACATTATCAGTACCTTCACGTTTTTCTTTATAAATTATACTTCCTAAAAACATTTTGAATACTTTTGATAATCCATCTTTGCGCTGCATCGTGGCCGATAAACCCAATACACAAGGAGTGACAATTTTAAATAATGAACGGACAAATACTTCGGCAGCAATATGATGAACCTCATCCACGACTGTCAATCCAAAACTGGAAAACAATTCATATGGATATTCTTTCATAGAAAGCGATTGTAACATACCAATAACAATATCCTTGTCTTCAATATCACATACTTGTCCTTGTATCTTACCAATACGAGCACCAGGTAAAAATTCTTCCATGCGTTCTATCCATTGATTTAACAAGAAACTTTTATGAACAATAATAAGTGTTTTTTTTGATAATAATGAAATGATTTTTAACGCCATCACCGTTTTCCCCCGTCCACAAGGTATTTCTAATAAACCACCACCTGTATCATTTTTAATAGATTCCATATATTTTTGAATAATATTTTCTTGATAATCTCTTAACTCGCCTTTGAATTTTAAATTAATACTATTACCCGATGTTAATTGATTTTCTTGAGCTTGTCCAAATTTTGTTTCACCATAATAACGAGGCACATACAATTTTTGTGTAGATTCACGAAATATTGGGAATTTTTCCACCTTTACCATTGTTTTAGGAACATGAGGTGCAACTCTTAGTTCGTCACACACAGTTTGATAACAAGCATCGCTAATACTATTTTTATAAATAGTATAACCCTTTTGACCCAAATATGTTTTAACTTCAGACATAATAATTATGGTTAATTATATTTAACACTTTTTTCTTCAATTTTAAATAATAAAAAATATTATTATGATATATATGCAATCTGTAAAAAGTTTATTTAAACAAGAAAATTCCAGCCAGGTGATGATTGTTGTCATATTATTAATTTATGTATTAGTTGATGTAAAAACACCTGAAAGTTTAGCTGAATTAATTGATAATGTCTATGGACAAATTGTCGTAATATTGGGAGCATTGGCTTTGTTTTCTAATTGTCATCCATTAATCGGTGTATTAGCATTATTTGCAGCATATCAATTAATTCTACGATCAAGCAAAGTTACAGGTACATTTGCTGTTGAACATGTCATGCCATCTGAAGAAAATAAATACGAAGAAATGATCGAACAAAATGTTATTCCTAATTCATTAGAAGAAGAAGTTGTTAAAAATATGGTACCATTAGTAAGAGATTTACCTAACGGTGAACAAAGCTACCAACCTGTTTTAGATAGCAAAATTGAAAGTTCCTTGTTATAATTTAAATTATAGTAAATATTATAAGTTAAATTATTCTTTCACCTCTTTAAATTTATCCCATCCTGCCTTAGTTATTTTATACATTCCCATTAGTCCAATAAATGATATTACCAATATAACCACTGGATTGGAAAAAAACTCCTTGGCATCAAATTCACTATCTTCACTACTACTATTATCAGACCCGTCTTTATTTATATTGTATAAAATCTCTCCTTGTTCTCCAACAGGAAAACAATCTATGTATATACCACCTTGTTTATTTCCTCCTTCATGAGTTCCTCCTTTATTGTAAAATAATAAAGGACCGTTTGTTTTTGGCGTATAACCATGACGATTAATAACATTTTTTAACTTATTAAGATATGTATTATTCAAAGAAATATATCCATTACTTGGATGAAAAACAACAAAATTATAATTGCCTGTACAAGGATCGTATGGTAATGTTCCTTCATATGAATAAAATGAAGATTTAGGTATAAAATTTTGTAGTGTGAAATTACTTAGATTAATAGTCACACTTTCACCATTATTTGGTGCGCTCGAAGTTGTGTAGTCAATAATTGACTGTAATAGTTGTGTTGATGTTGATGATTCATCGCTCTTTTTAATAGGAATACAAACCAATAAATTATTAATATTGCCTCTGTGATTAATAATTATTTCACCATCTACATGTTTATTTGAATATGTATGAATAGATGGAGAATATATTCTTATGTCTCCTACTTCCATCGCTTGAGAATTATATTTAACAGGTGGTATTTGTGTAGCGGAATGTCCTATAGATAAGTATGTACCTTTATTGTTAACAATACATTTACTTTTTGGATATTGATACGTATATCTACATTTTGAAGAACATTTTGCTTTAACCGAACCCTGTGAAATATCTATTGGTGCTGTGGAATTTTTACAACTCATTAATATAAGTATACAAATAAAAAATCTATTTTTAATTTATATAAGAAATGAAAAATAAAAGTAAAGCAAATAAGAAACAGAAATCATCATTTAGAAGAAAAGATAAAAACTTACGTAAAAAAACCTTAAAAAATTATAGAAAAAAATCAATTGCTAAAGGGAAGAAACAAAAAGGCGGGTTATCAACAGAACAAGTTAAGGATATATTTGGTAAAGGTAATTCTTTTGCGAACGAATACGTTTCGAAAACAATCAAACCACAAACAGGTGGTTGGAGTATGAGTAATTTATTTTCTAAGAAAAGTGAAGAAACCAAAAAAAAAGAAGCAGAAAATGCTGCGGCTGAATCTTCCAATAAAGATGATGAACAAAAAGATGATGAACCAAAAGGTACTCTCGATGATTTAAAGGAAAAATATAACAAACTTCAAGAATTTACTGATTATGTCATAGGTATTAAAGATATTGATTCTCAAGAAAAATTAGATCAATCAGATGTTTATAAAGTAGACACATTGGTTGAAAAATGGAATTCTTTAGACGAAACATTTAAAAAATATTTTGTTGAAAAAAAACTAAATGTAGATGATATTAAATCATGGAGTCACAAGCTACGATCAGGTGAAAAATCTGACTTAGAAAAACTACAACGCGCACATAAAGAATTAACCGCTATATTTACAGGTTCTACATTTGACAGCAAGAAAGGAGAAAAAAACATTTCAAATTTACTTGAAAGTATGAGTGAATTAGAAAAAATTCACGAAGGTACTGACGAAGATAGTATTACTAATTTAAAAACTACATTGGAAAATGAATTTATGAATGCATCAAAATCTGATTCTGAAGATAAACCAGGTCGATTTTCTAAATTTACAAATTTTATGTCGAGAAAAAAGAAGGATCCTATAGATCCTGATATGAGCGATTACGAAAATACAACTGATCAAAAGATTAGTGTAGACAAAGAGAAAGATAAATACGTATGGATACGCGTAAATATTCCAAAAGATCAAAATGTTATGGTTCAATCAGACACCGCAGGAGACGTCGATGAAACGATTAGAAATATTACTGAAGAATCGCAAACACCAGCACCCAGTGCTCCAGAAGAGAAAAAAGAAGACGATGTCGATAATGATAACAGCAGCGAAAAAAAGAATAATTAAATTATAAATAAATATTCATAATTTAATAAATAAAAAATTTTGAAAGTTAAATTTCATTGCTTAATGTTGTTCTCTTAATTTGCGAAAGATTCCTCATATAATTTAACTTCATTTCTTGAAAATCGTAAAATGTAAGTAATATACTATCTATTTTAATATTTAATTCTTTAGAACCACCGTATGTCTTTTTTAATCGTATTAATCCTTGGGCAATTTCCTGATTAAATATATCACAGTCTTGTATTAAATCATACGTATATTCATTCCGATTGTCGATATTTAATATATTGTCAAGCAATCTCATATAAATCATAAACTGACTATCTAAATATTCAAACAAAGTTTTCGGATTTTGATTCATAAAAAAATTATATATCGGTTGAAGAATAGAGAGACATTCATTCCGTTGCAATGAATTGTTGACTATGATAGGTTTTTCTCCATCCTCAATATATTTCAATATTTCAATATTTTCACAAAATTTATGAAAAAAATCACGATTTCTCTCTGGCTGTTTAAATGTATGATAAATAATTTCAATATTCATTTTGGCAATATTATATTAAAATATTTTAAATTTAAATATAATATAAATTATTTATCTTTTCCTTGCAGCGCGTGAACTCAATGAAGTACCTCCAACACGCCCTATACTACTACCTGTCTTACTATAAGTATTATTATTAAATAATAGTCTTAAACCATAAGGATTTGGTGTTGCTGGAATAATATCCATATTAAATCTTCTCCTGAATATGTATTGAATCGTTGCAGTTACTATTTGATCAGGAGCACTCTCAAAACTATCATCATCATCATCATTTGTAACTGAAAGTGTAATATTTACATCGACTGTTTTTGTTGTTCCACTCAGCAAATCAATTGGAACAGTTGCAGTTACTGTTTGAGCAGTACTCCAAATACCTGCACCAGATGGTGTAAATGTTAATGTTGATGGACTTACTGTTATCATATTTGTATTTGCTGATGCAGTGGAAATAGTGACATTCCCTGTCGGTTGATTTGTCAATTTGACAGTAAATGTTGCTGCTGAATCTTTATCTTGCATTACTGTAAAATTATTAGTAGATAGTAAAAAACCATCGTCGTCATCTTCTGCTGTGACAACAACAGTTTGTGAAGCAACAGCATCAAAATTATCATCACTGCCATCTTTATTTACAGAAACAACTATGTTTGTCAATGTAGTACCATCTCTTCTACTATCATTTACACCTGTTACTGTTACTGTTTGAGCAGTACTCCAAATTTTACTACCAGTATTATCATTCTGAAATGTTAATGTTGCTGGACTAACTGTTACTTCACTTGTATCTAATGATACAACATTAAGTACTACATCGGTTGCTGGTCTTGCATCTAATACAATAGTGAAGGTATCTGTTGTACCTGCTTCAGTAACAGTTTGTGTTGTTTCACTTAATGTAAAACCAGCTGTATCATTATTTACTACAGTTACTGTTACTGTTTTATCGACTCCAGCATCAAACTCATCTGAACTGCTTCCATCCGTTACAGATATTGTTATTGTTGCAGTACCATTTCCAAGTGTATCATTATCTACACCTGTTACTGTTATATTTTGAGTACTATCCCAATTTCCATTTGTAAATGTTAATGTTGCCGAATCTACTGTTGCAACATCTGTATCATTGGAAACAACATTTAATACAACATCACTTGCTGGTTGAGCTCCCAATTTTACAGTAATTGTTCCAGTTGCATTTTCATTAACAGATAAAGTATCTGCAGATACTACAATTGGACTCTTATTTTCCACAAGGGTTACATTAAGAGTCTCAGATACTGAATTAAAAGCAGTTTCTCCAGAGCTATAAGCAACTGTAACAACTACAGTTTGATCAGTAAGATTAAGAGAAGTATCGCTAACACCTGTTACAGTAACTATTTGTGGTGTATTCCAATCAGAAGTTGTAAATGTTACATCTCCAGAAGTTGTTACTTTTGCAGTATCTGCAGAAGTATTACTAATTACTACATCTGTTAAAGGAGCTTTATTTAATACAACAGTATAAGTGTCAGTAGTACCAGATTTATTAACAGATGGTGTTCCAACAATCGTGAGTCCAGCACTATCATCATCAGTTGTTGTTACACTAACTGTAGTTGAAATACCTGTAAAAGTACTATCACTTTCTGCATCTACTACGGCAATAGTTACGTCTGTAGTCTCATTACCATCTACAATATCATCATTAACACCAGTTACGGTAACTGTTTGAGCAGTATCCCAGTTTGCACGTGTAAAAGTTAATTTTGCATGGCTAACTGTTACTTCACCTGTGTCTCCAGATGTTACACTTAATACTACATCTTTTGTTGCAGGTTGACTATCTAATACTACTGTAAATGTATCTGTTGAACCTGCTTCTGTAACACTTGTTCCACCATCACTTTCTATAACAGTAATTCCTGCAGTATCATCATCAGTTAAGGTAACTGTAACCGTTTTATCAGTAATAAAATTAAAATAACTATCACTATTTAGTTTATCTACAGAAACTGTAACATTTGCAGTTCTATTTACGTCTGTGCTATCATCTACACCTGTAATTGTTATTGTTTGAGCACTATTCCAATTGCTATTAGTAAATGTTAAAACTCCGCCTGAAGGACTTGTTGTTACTGTTGCAACACCTGTGTTTGATGAGACAACATTAAATTTAACATCATCAGTAGGTTGTTTTGTCAATACCACAGTAAAAGTATCTGTATTGGACCCTCCAGAAGCTTCTGTAACTGTAAATGGATCTGCAGCAGTAACAGTTAAATCAGGACTATTATCTGTAACTCTAACCGCGACATTTACATCACCAACACTACCAAAAGTACTATCACTTTCTGCATCTACAACTGAAACAACTACATTTATATCTTGATCACCATCAACAATTGTATCATATTGACCTTTTACAGTTACTGTTTGTGTACTGTTCCAATTATTAGGTGTAAATGTAAGTTTCTTTTGAATATTATTATCACCCCATAAAGTTGTACCAACTATGTATACCTCATTTGTATCTGGTGATCTTAAACCTATAACTACATCTTCTGTAGGTTGACTATTTAATACTACTGTAAAAGTACCTGTTGTACCAGTTTCTGAAACTTCAATTGGAGTTGCGGATGGTGTAACAGTAATTCCTGCGGTATCATTATCAGTTAAGGTAACAGCTACCGTTTGAGCAGCAACATTATCATATAAATCTTGAGTCTGAGCTTTATCTACTGAAACAGTAATTGTTGCTGTTCTATCTGCATCTATATTATCATCTTGACCTGTAATTGTAACTGTTTGAGCACTATTCCAATTTCCTGTAGCAAATGTTAATGCGGATGAACTTACTGTTGCAACGCCTGTATCACTGGAAATAACATCTAATACAACATCATCGGTAGGTTGTTTTGTTAATACCACCGTAAAAGTATCTGTTGCACCTGCTTCTGTAACTGTAGAAGTAGTTTTACTTAATGAAAAACCAGGAACTTCATCATCTGTTATTGTTACTGCAACCGTTTGATTTGCTACACTATCAAATTCATTTGAACTATTTGCATCATTTACAGATACTGTTAATGTTGCACTTATTGGACCATCAACAATAGTATCTTGTTGACCTGTAATTGTAACTGTTTGAGGTGTATTCCAATTTCCTGTAGTAAATTCGAATTTTCTACCACTTGCACCACTACCACTATCACCACTACCACCAGCACCACCCGAGACTACTACTTCTCCTGTATCGCTTGAATCAACATCTATTTGGACACCGCCTGAAGGTTTTGCATTTAATACAATTGTAAATGTATCTGTTCCACTTGCTTCACTAATTTCTGAAGTAGTTTTACTTAATGTAAAACCAGCATCATCATCATCATTATTTATTACTGCAACAGTTTTTGCCGCATTACCGCCAGTAAGATTTCTATAGGTTGCATCAGGTGTATTATTAGCATCAGTATCAATTGTTACAGTAACATTACTATTGATATTACCATCAACTAAATCATCATTTACACCTGTAACTGTAACTGTTTTTGGTGTGTCCCAATCTTCAGTTGTGAATGTCAATGCTGCAGTACTAACTGCAACTTCTGTTGCATCTGCAGCTGCAACAACAAAAGCAACATTGTCTGTAGGTTCTGCATTTAAGACCACAGTAAAAGTACCACTTGTTTGTGCTTCAGTAACAGTAACAGTACTTTCACTTAATGTAAAACCAGAAGTATCATTATCAGTATTTGTTACTGTAACTGTACTTGAAACACCGCTAAACTTAGAATCACCATTAAAATGAGCAATTGTAATAGTAGGTTGAATATCACCATCATCTAAATCATCATTTACACCAGTAACTGTAACTGTTTGAGCAGTATTCCAATTATCGGGTGTAAAAAATAAATAATTTAGGTCAACTGTTACTTCACCTGTATCTGAAGATGTTACACTTAACCCTACTTGAGATACAGGTTGTTTACTTAACTTGACAGTAAATGAATCTGTACCACCAGCTTCAGTAACAGTTGCAGTATTTTTACTCAATGTCAAAGCAGCAGTATCATCATCGGTAATAGTTGCAGTAAATGTTTTATCAGCAACATCATCATATGCACTATCACTATTTGCATCATCCACAGAAACAGTAATAGTAACAGTTCTATCACCTGTTACTAAATTATTTGGAACACCTCTTACTGTTACTGTTTGATCAGTATCCCAATTACTATTTGTGAAAAGTAGAACCGTTTGATCTATAGTTGCAATATCTACATCAGAAGATGTAATATTAAGTTTAACATCATTAGTTGGTTGTGTATTTGCTAATTTAACTGTAAATGTAGCTGTTCCATTTCCTTCAGGATTTATATTTCCAGAAATTGCTCCTATCGTAATATCAGCCATTTTTATTATACATTAATATGATAAAATATTAATGAATAATACTATTTTCTTAAATAAAAGGAATATACCGCATTGGAGCATTATATCAAAAATTCATTTGATCTATGATGTTATTAATTTATATAAAAAGTTCTATAAATTAATAAAAAACACATAGCACAGTCTTTAATAAAACTATGGACTCTATTATACAAGTCGTCACTGCTATCCACATGTAGTATGTATATATTTTTTTTTTATCACAAAAACTCATTAGATGTATGGAATATAACGCATTGGAGCATTATCATAAACAGTTACCTTGAATGTATCATTATATCCTTCGATAAAAACGGTGTCACCATTGTAAAGGTTATCACAACCATATTCATTTGTACAGCTACGTCCATTATGTGATAAAGGTAATTTAATACCACGTTCTTTATCATTAATACAATAATATTGCCATTTATCACGATTTGTAATTAATGGTCTACCCATCAAAGGTAAAATAGTGGATCCATTTGCACCACTTACAGGCGTTAAAATACCGACTTGTCTATAGGTTTCGTCTACTCCTTGTGTAGGAACATTTACAGGAATGTATCCTCTAATATCACGAGCTGCAACCAAAAAACGTTCATCTTTCAATGGTGGGGTATAGGGGTCACTCAAAGTATCATGAGTAGGAGGTAAATTAGAATACCCATAATTTGGACGAATGTGAGTATGTGATCCAGATTCTCTCTGGACAATTATTTGATTACTGTTTTTAAAATAAGAAAATAGATACACAATGATGATAACTATAATAATAAATAATAATATGAATGTTATATTTTCAAAACATATAACACCAGGAGGACATTTCTTAACCATGCTATATTATATTATGAATTTAAAATAATATAATATTATGAATTATCATTTATTTTGAACCTCCCATACCGTGTCCTAATGATTTTACCATTTTACTTAAACCTTCAATATTTTTCATGTCAAAACCTTTCAACATATCCTTTGCATTATTTAACATAGGTTCTAAAGTTTTCATTGATTCTGCTAATTGCTTTTGTCTGTTCATAAGCCCTTCTGTGTCTTTTGTTAAATTGCTCATACCATCGCCACCAATTAATTTTTCCAAATTTTTATAGGATTCGTTGATAGATTTGTCGTAATCAATGTCATTATCACCACCGCCAACAGCAGCATCATCTTCAGTCCCTTCTTTCATGTTAGACATATTTTCAAAAAGCGCTTTCTTTTTATTTTTCAATTCAACACCAGTAATGGTTTCTCCTTCTACTTTGGATGTTGCCAAAGATGTTTTTTGAAGATTCATACCAGCCATGAACTCTCTGGTAATCTTAGCTCCTAAAAGGAAATTAGTTGTTACCATTGCGGTTAATAGAATAATAATCATATTTTTACTAAAGTAGCTTGTTAGGAATCCTACTAATATAAAAAGAGTTAATGATTCAAAATCTTGAATGCTAAAATAACCCAATACATTTGTAATTGAAAAGAATAATGTTGCGTACAATACATATTTGTTTGTTAGCAACATATTAACAGATTTATTAATACTTTTCATGTTCATTATATATATATTTCATAAGAAAATATATATATCTTAAATTGTGTTAATCTATTCTAAAATATATTTAGTTTTTAGATTTTGGTGTTTTAGTTTTGGTGCGAGTTTTGGTTTTGGTGCGAGTTTTCGATCTGCGTGATTTTGATCTACGTGATTTTGTTCCGTATTTATAACCACCACGTTGTGTACGTTTGTGTTGGTTACGTCTTTTACGTGTTCCTCTACGCCCGCCGTCTTTTTTCTCTTTTGCTTCAAACGCTGCAACTCTTCGACTCACTATACCTGAAGGTGCTGGTGGAAAAGCACTGTTACCTGGAGGTGCTGGTGGAAAAGCACCGTTACCTGGAACTGGTGGAGGACGACCTTGTTGTTCATCTCCAGTTAACATATTTTCCACATCTGTTAATGCATTTTCAATATCTCTTAATGATTCGTCAAGCTCGTCAACACTCTCCAAGTTTTCAATTGCTTGTTCTAAAGGCTGTTGAATACTATCAATTGCTGTATTGGCTAAATTATAATCTTTTTGTAATCTTTCAAGATTAGCAAGTGCTTCATCACAACGTTTTTTCGCTTCAATTAATCTTTCTATTGCACTTCTTATGCGTGCTATTTGAGCCAAAATATTTTGAATCGAACCATTCATTGCCTCTCTTGATCGTGAAATACGCTCGGCATTTAATGTGACCTTTTGTAATCTCTCTTGTAGTCCTTCTATTTTTTGTGCTAAACCTTGATTTAAATTTTGACCAGGATCCATTATATATAATAAATGAAAAAATTATTTTTTTTTATTATAATTACAATTATTTACGCGAACTTTTTTTATTTCGTTTTTGTGTTTTTTTTGCTTTGCGTTTTTTGCGAGTTTGTTTACGTTTTTTACTTCCACCACCTCTATATTTACCTTCTGTTAATCCAAGATGTGCTGTTGAAATATATGTTTTATCACCAGGTAATGTATCTTTTAATCCAAATTTACTTCCAAGTTCTGGACGATCTCTATTATTTGTATCCCATGATCTCAATTTTTCTACAGCTTGTAACTTAAGTTTTCCTTCTGGGTCAAGATTTCCTTGTTCCGCAGCATCTTTCTTGTCTTTAAGATATTCGTGTTTTATTTTTTTAATTAGTTGTTCTCTTTCCGTTCCTACAGGTTCACTACTTGCAACAGAACTTGTATCTTCGACGGTAGTTTGACCACTTGTAACTGAAGTTTCATCGTCACTTGCATTTTCAGTAGTTTCTACAGGAGCCATTGGTACTGTTTCAGGTTGAACAGGGTTTTTTTTAACTGTTTCTTCTGTTTCTTTTAAACTGTCACCTAATCCATCAACTTCTGTTTCAAGAGAGACAAGTGCGTCCCCCAATTCTGTACCATATTGCTCAATTTTTCCAAATTCTTCAGAAGCATCTGATGTAATCTTATTGACTGCTTCAATATTTTCAGATAATTTGTTCTGTAAATCAGATATTTCTGTTGTTTTCGTCTCAATTTGTTTTTGATAATCTTTTTCAACTAATTCCATTGCCTCGTTATTATTTATTTCTGCGTTTTCAACTTGTTTCTCAAGTTCTTTTTTTTTATTCTCATAATCTGTTTTCATTTCATCTAATGTAGTCTGTACTTGTACATTTTTTTGTTCACATTCGGCAATCTCTGCGTTTGCTTTCTCTAAAGCAGAAGAAGCTGTTGTAAACTGTTCTTTAATAGACAGAATATTAGCAACAGATTCTTTAATAGTTACAATTCTCGTTTTAATTGATGTTATTTTTTCAATATTCGTTGTTTTAGCTTCTTCACTTGCTGAAACAAAAGTTGTTATTTTATTTTTTAATTCTGTAATTTTATCAGAAAAAGACATTTTATATATATATATTAATGTATTAAAATATATATTTACTAAAGTAGTAAAATTATTTTTCGGCAAGATTTACCAAGTCTTCTATTTCTTTATTTATTTTTCCCATTTCTGAAAGAATTTTGTTTTGTTGATTTTTCGCTTTTCTTACCGATTTGTCAGCAATATTAGTTTGATCAAGTAAATTATCTAAATAATCAGCAATCACTCCCATTGATCTATATTGTTCTTCTTTAATTTTCTTAATGTATTGATAATGTTTTGAATAGTCATCTTTCACGTTTTCTAAGAAACGATTTTCACTGGATAATGATTGTATATTCATTGATTTCTTCTTCAATATATTTTTTCGATGTTCTAATTCTATTTGCAAATTATCTAATAATTTATCCCGTATTGATATATCCATTATATAAATACTGGCAATATTTTATTCGTAAATTATCATTTAACTAAATAAAAAAAGGTGATTTTTTTTGGAACAAACATATTAATTATTTATATTTTTAACTTGGATTATTGGATACCATACATGTATACTCCATATTATAAATATTTTCTAAATCATATGTTGTTGTAGATGTAAAATTTTTATTGTTTGTTTTGTTGTTTATATAATCGCCACATGTACCACAGTGATCTTCATTTGAATAATCGGCAATAAGACCTACAGGTCTATCGGTTTTAATTGACCATCTTCCAAGTGGGACCTTAGTATTGTTACCTGCCGACTTGATAATATTAAATAAATGAGAAATTGTAATTCGTGCTGGAATAGACATAGTTTTATTGTATAAAAATATATATTATTTATTCTTAATTCAATTTTTTTTTAACGATTTTGGTTAAAAAATATAAAAATATGAGTATATAATATTTAGAATGTCAAAAAATAGTTCCGATATTGTCTTGTCTGAAAGCGATAATAGATATACAATGTTTCCAATTCAAGACCAAACCGTGTGGAAAATGTACAAAAAACAAGTGGAGTGCTTTTGGCGATGTGAAGAAGTAGATTTATCAAAAGATGTAGATGATTGGCAAAGCTTAACTGATAACGAACAATATTTTATTTCGATGATTTTGGCATTTTTTGCAGCGTCGGATGGAATTGTATTAGAAAATTTGGCGGTTCGCTTCATGAGTGATGTACAATTAAGCGAGGCACGCGCTTTTTATGGGTTTCAAATAGCAATGGAAAATATTCATAGTGAAATGTATAGTTTACTTATTGAAACATATATCAAAGATAATAATCAAAAAGAGAAATTATTTACAGCCATTGATAATTTTCCTTGTATTAAAAGTAAAGCAGATTGGTCATTAAAATGGATAAATGATAAACGTTCCTCTTTTGCAACAAGACTGGTTGCTTTTGCGTGTGTTGAAGGCATATTTTTCTCAGGAGCATTTTGCAGCATATATTGGTTAAAAAAACGTGGATTAATGCCAGGATTGACATTCAGTAACGAATTAATTAGTCGCGATGAAGCATTGCATACAGAATTTGCGGTATACTTATACTCCACATTATCAAAAAAACTGAAGAAGGATAAAATTTATGAAATTATTAAAGAAGCAGTAGAAATAGAAAAGGAATTTATTAGTAATGCGTTGTCATGTAGATTAATCGGAATGAATAGTGTATTAATGTCTCAATATATCGAATTTGTTGCTGATAGATTGGTTTCACAATTGGGTTACGATCCAATTTACAAATCATCGAATCCATTTGATTTCATGGAAATGATTTCAATAGAAGGAAAAACAAACTTCTTTGAAAAACGTGTTGGTGAATATGCGTTGGCATCAAAAGAAAAGAATGAAGATATATTTGAATTTAGTGCTGATTTTTAAATAACAGATTCTTGTTCTTCAATATTTGTATTGTTATGAATGTTTTTATAAAATGAAATTACCTTTTTATTTAATTTTATTTTAGACAAATCAAAGGATTTTAAATACAGACCGTCAAGTGATTTAACACGCGATAAGGCAACATATGTTTGACCACAAGCAAATATATCATTGCCAATATCGATTTCGGCATGATCTATAGAGGCACCTTGTGATTTATGAATAGTAATAGCCCAAGATAATATCAAGGGAATTTGTCTAACGCCTATTTTCTTTATTTTTTCACTTTGCCATTTGTGGTAACTGATGGTTTTTGTAATGTTATTATTGAATTTTACAATAGGGAAACCTTGTGGATTGAAATCAATAATAATACCTTGACTTCCATTACAAATATCATTATCTAAGTCAATATTAGCAATACACATTACTTGGGCGCCTTTTTTTAACTGAAGATTATTATCACAGTTAGTATTTTTCATAAGAAATTCGGATTCGTGGTTAATTTCTTGAGGTGTGTAAATATTATATTCATCTTTATCAGAAATATTTTCTCCATATTCATTCGTAATTTCACAATCACAAATTTCCTTATTATATGTTTTTATTTCACCTTGGATTGCCTTCATTTCTTTTACATTGATAGCTTGAACTTTTGATCGTGTCGGAGAAATAACAGTTGGTTTTATATTCAGATTAGAATCATTTTTTCGTCCAACGTAAGATTCGAGTAATCTAACTGATGATTTTGACAATCTACCATTTCGTATTTGTGACAATATTTTGATATAGGTTTCATCTGTTTGTCTGAATATAGTATCAAATATAATTTGATTTTTAAATATGTCATTCCATAATTCAGATTCAAAACAATAGCGACATGTATCTGGTTCTTGACTGTTGCCTACAGGTGATAATTGGTGAAAATCTCCGGAAAATATTACTTGGATACCTCCAAAATGTTTAGTATTCATTCGGCATTTTTTGGCAATCATATTCAATACATGAAATAATTTATAAGACATCATACTAACCTCATCAATAATCAAAATATCAACACTTTTCCATTTATTTCGTTTGAATTTATTTTTCGATACATCAGTCACTAATTTATCAACAGGTCCGTTACATAACCCAATGCCTGCCCATGAATGAATTGTTTTCGCATTACATTTAAGTAATACACAAGCACATCCTGTAAGAGCACATACACAACAGTTTTTTTCCTCTTTTTTTGCATCCTCAACAATAAGTTTAATTAATTCAGATTTACCAGACCCACCAGGACCTGTAATAAATACGTTTTCGCCTTTTTTGTAACATTCGAATGCTTTACTTTGAAAAGTAGATAATTTCATTATATAATTATGGTTACGTTATTATTATATTATTAATATCAATTTTATTATTAATAATATGAAGTATTTAGGTGGAAAACAAAGATTGGGAAAACATATAGCTCCTGTATTACTCGATATATGGGATGAAGACGAATCATTAGTAGGCTATATGGAACCATTTTGTGGTTCTTTAGGTGTATTAAAGAACATTGCTGAAAATGATGATATTAAAATTCACGCAAATGATTATCATCCTGATTTAATTCAAATGTGGAAAGAAGTGAAAGATAAAAAGTTTAAATTCCCTGAATCTATTTCTGAAGAAGAATATATTGAAGCGAAGCAATTAGAAAGTCCCAACGCACATAAGGCATTTGTTGGGTTTGGCATGAGCTTTGGCGGGCGATATTTTGGAGCATATTCGCAAAAATATTTGAATGGTAAAAAGGAAGATTTTTGTAAGGAGATGACAAATAGTTTAAATCGTATTGGACCTTTGTTAGGTAATGTAAAATTCACAAATAAAGACTATAAAACATTAAAACCTAAAAATATGCTTGTTTATTGTGACCCACCATATGCTGTTACTAAGTATCCAATTAAATATAGACGAGATACTAAAAAATATGATGTATTCGATAATGATGAATTTTGGGATATTATGCGCGAATGGAGTAAAAATAATACAGTTGTCGTATCTGAAACACACGCACCTGATGATTTTATTGAAATATGGAATTTGGAAAGATATCGAAGTGCAGCACAAAGTAAAAAAACACGATTTAATAAGGATTCTGAAAAACCATCTGATACACATAATGTCGAAAAATTATTTATTCATGAAAGCACATTTTAATAAAATATAATTATATAATAAATGGATAATTTTAGAGTACTTAACAGTCATTCAGATAATAAAAATAAAAATAACGACGATAGATTAGTAAAACTAACGTTTTATATTACATATGTATTTTTGATGACTACAGCGACAATTACATTTATTGAAGCATTGCGTAATAAAGATGATAAAATCAGACATATTCTTAATATTGAAACATGTATTTCCGTTGTTGCAACATTCTTCTATTCGCAATTTATACAAGAAATAGAAAAAAATGACAGTTCTTCATTAGATTATAAAGAACTGATTGTCAAACGTTATACTGATTGGATGATTACTACACCACTTATGCTTTTGGTTTTATGTTTAGCATTTGTTTATAATAGTAAATCCTCATTGAACTTTTTTACGTTTATGAAGATTCTCTTATTGAATTTTGCAATGATTATAAGTGGTTATGTTGGAGAGATTGGTATTATTAATAACACTACATTAACAAACTTTATCGGATTTATTTTCTTTTTCGCTATGTATGGTTACATATACTTTAAATTTATATATAAAAAATATAATTTTGACAATATGTTAATTTTTTCGTCCTTTTTAATTTTGTGGTCTTTTTATGGCGTATTTTATAGTATGGATGAAGTAAATAGAAATGTAGGTTACAATATTCTTGATTTATTTTCCAAATGTTTTGTAGGAATTTTCTTTTGGGCGTATTTTTCCAAAGTTTTTACGTTAGGATAATTTTAAGATTTATAATAATATAAAATTGATTATTATTATGAATTATAAAAATGTATAACAACACAAATGGAGGAATTATTTCAAAAAAATAGAGATATTTTGGAGAATAAGTTTACTAATATGAAATGTAAAATAAATGATTATGATTTGTATAGAGATATACATAGTTTTATACACAAGAAAAACATAGTAAATATTTTAATTTCCTTAAGTGGAGGGGTTGATTCGATGGTATTATTAGAAATAGCAAAGCATGTTCAACAAAATAATATACCTAATATAAAAATATATTGTTGTCATATTAATTATAATAATCGCGAAGAAAGTGTGAAGGAAAAAAACTTTTTACAGGATTATTGTAGTCTTTTGGATGTCCAGTTCGAATATATGGATTTTGATTTTAAACGAGGATCAATTAAACGAAATGATTATGAAACATTGACGCGAAACATGAGGTATAATTACTATAAGGAATTAATTGAAAAATATGATTGTAATGGAGTATTTTTGGCACATCATAAAGATGACCTATGTGAAAATATTTTCAATAACATTATGCGCGGATCACGTGAAATTACAGACTTAACTGTAGTCAAGGAAACCAATAATATATTGGGTGTAAATGTGTTTCGTCCAATGATGAATCATTTTAAAGATATAATAGTAGATATTGCACACAATAATAATATTCCATATTTCTTAGATACTACTCCTGATTGGAGTTGTCGTGGTAAAATGAGAAGTAATATATTTCCTGCGTGCGATGATTGTTATACGTCACAATACAAACAATCTCTTTTAAAATTGGGTGAAGAGGCGGATATTTTGGGGAATATTGTAAACAAACTAATTGTTGATAAAATTTATGAACAAATAGATTGTGATGATAATAGACGTTTTATTATTAAAAGTAATGAATCACTAAAGGAACCATATATATTGAAATTGGTATTAAAACGGTTGTGTCATGAAAAGGGAATACCAATGATTAAATATAAAAATATAGTTAAGATAAGCGATTTATTGGATAAACAATCAAACAAAAAACATTCATTTATTAAAGATTATTTTACCATTGTGAATGATAGTGAAATAATATTTTATCATGTATAAAAATATTATTTGCTTGATTTATTTTTTTTGAATTTCATACAATCTTGATAAAATTCAAGATATAATTTACAATGGTTGTTTTGTTTGTTTATTAAACATTTATTTTTAATAACATTTATAAATTCAACACGACAAATTTCTTTATATTTTTCTCCATAAATATGATGAATTAACTGATCTTCCATTTATATATATATATTTATAACAATAAAATTATGTATATTTTACATATTTTTAACATAACCATTTTTTAATCATGTAGTATTTTTTCTATGATGTTATTTCTAATAGGTTCCCATTTTGAACTTCCTCCTTTGCCCCCTTTATGAGTGACTTGATCTTCATGGATTCTATAATATAATAAACTTTCAGGTATATTATGAATATATCCAAATGTTTTTAACATACGTAATTCTAACTCAAAATCTTCAGCCATTTCACGCAAATCTTTATTATAATTTCCAGCTTTCAGAACAGATGATTTACGATAACATACTGTTGGATGATTAATAAACCAATGACTTGGTTTTTTCTTATACTCTTCCCATGTAACTGATTTATGATTTGTAACATTAATGATTTGATTTAACATATTAAAACATTTTACCTGTGCTCCACAAATATGAGTATTTGGATTTTCTTTCATATATGATAATTGCGTATTTATCCTTGCTGGAACCATAATATCGTCACTATCCATTTTAATAATAATTTCATTACTACAATATTCTATGCCTTTATTTAATGTATATCCGATACCTTTGTTTCCATCATTTTCAATATAGTGTACAGTAGTAAATCTCATTTTATCATGATAGTTTTTCAGTGTTTTTTTAAGTAATGTGGTATGTAATTTATCAGAACCATCATTTATCCATACAATTTCCATATTAAAATGTCCTTCTTGATCCATAATAGATTGAAGACAATCACTTACATATTTTATTTTTGTATTGAAACTTGAAATAAGAATAGATACACTATCTTCTGATGGCAAAAATTGTGGCTTTAATTCTAATGTATTCATAATATCATATTTTCCTTGAAATGTTGATCCCCATTCTTGAAAAGCATATATTTTACCATGTCCTTTGTACTCTAATCCAGTTGCGTGAATTGGTAGAAAATTGTAACTTGGAAAAATAGTCATGTCATTATATAACCCAGTATTATACAGTCTTGTTAACAGGCCTGGACCAACTGTAATCCATGCGCGTTTTCCAGTTCTTTCAACATTAACATCATTATTTATTATCCAATCAATTGCCGCTCTTGCTAATGGATGTTTTGGTGGAAAACCCATTGTACCTGTAGCTATTAAATCTGGTCGGACTTTTTCCTGTTCCCATCCTGCAAATGCTTTGGTTGTCATTAAACAATCGTCAATAGATTCTATACATATAGAATCGGCATCTAAAAAGACACCACCATAATGATATAATATTTCCCATCGCATAATATCAGCTTTCCCATTTATTTCTGCCATATCATCTATTTTTTCCTGACATTCAAATCTAAAATTTCGTTTTGCTATTTCTTTTTCGTTCCATTGTATGTATTCCATATGAGTATTTTTATCTTTCCATGTATTCATATGCTTAGAGGGGGGTGATTTAGGCCCAATCCATAATTGGTGAATAATTTTTGGTATCATAGTTTGATATTTATATATATTAAAATAAAATTGTTTTAAACATTTTATTATTATAAATATAAATGATAACATTTGTAACCTGTTGGTACGAATTACATTCAAAATACAATAAAGAATCATATCTATTATGGATTGATAATTTTTTATCGAATATTAAAAAATGTAGATTAGTTATTTTTACAAATAAGCATAGTTTATCAATGGTGAAAAAATACGAAAGCAGTAATATTAAGATAATTATCAGGGAATTGGAAGATTTCCATAATTATAAATACAAAGATGATTGGATTAAAAATCACGAAAAGAATGATTTACTAAAAGACAAAACATGTTGGGAATTGAATATGTTATGGAATGAAAAGACACATTTTGTAGAAGACGTATACAAGAATAATATTTTTGATACAAAATGGTATGGATGGTGCGATATAGGTTACTTTAGAGGTAGACATTGTGATATGAATATAGATTTAATTAAATCATGGCCAAACTATAAGAAATTAGATGAATTAGATACAGAAAAAGTACATTATGGAAATGTAAACGGTGATATGCAGAAAACATACCGAATATATAAACAAATAATGGTAAAAAATAGTGAAGATTTACCAACGATTCCTATTCCACCCAATGAAATCTTTATTGCGGCAGGTTTTTTTTTAATTTGTAAAGATAATATTTCATGGTGGAACAAAACACACAATGATAAATTAAAATTATATTTTGAACATGACTATTTAGTTAAAGACGATCAAATGATAGTTTTGGATAATATAGTTAGTAATCTAAAAAAAGTGAAGATTCATACAGAATTTTCAGAAGGAAAATACGATAATTGGTTCATGTTTCAAAGATTACTAATGTAAGTTTAATAATAAAAATTGATTGATTTTTAATATAAAATAAGTATTTAACTATAATATATAGATGACATGTTAACAATCATCATACCAATCACGTTTAATATAAACATTTCAAATGTGGAAACAACAATAAACTCTATTGTGAGTCAAACATACGAAAATATACAAATTATTATTGGATTAAATTCAGATATTAGCATTAAAATTAGTGACATAGAAAAAATACATATTAAATGTGATGTTTATTTATTTGACAACGTTACGACAAAGTACGATATGTTAAATAATATTATTCAATATGTTGAAAATGTATGGGTAGGTTTTGCGGAGCCAGGAGACGAGTGGTATAATAATAAAATAGAGAACCAAATTCAATATACTGATAAATATGATATTATTGGCTGTAGTTGTAGATTTACAGGTTCAAAAAATGGTATGCCTTCTGTTGTATATGGTAGAGTTAAAGATTTTGGGTTTATCAATGGTAGACCACTAATAGATAATACAGTAATAATGAAAACAAAGTTATGTAAATGGCAAACAAAGTATGGAATACATGCTGATTACAAAATGTTTTATAAATTATATTCTAAAAAATACAGATGTTTTAATATACCCGAAGTATTGCTTAGTTGTAAGGTATTTCTTAATAATAATAATGATATATTAGATAAAGATATTTTACATAAATTGAGTAAAAAAATAAAAAAATCAATCAAGGCTGATAATAAAAATAATTATTTAATATAATTCTATATTATGAATAAACAATTACAAATAGTTATTGCTCATTACAATAATTTTAATTTTTTTGATGTATTATCAACGATAAACATAGATAACACAACAATAATATACAACAAATCAAATGAAAATATAGAAAATAATTCTAAAACATTAACATATAATAATATAATTGTTGAAAAATTAAAAAATATTGGTCGTGAAGGAGAAACATATTTACATCATATAATCAGTAATTATGATGAATTAAGCGAATATACATTATTTATACAAGATGATACAAATAATCATATTCCTGATATATTCAGATTTGTTGAAAAAACAAAGCAAATAATTCATGCAAACATACCTGTATATCAATACGAAACTACATGGAATCAAAATGAAAAGATAACAAATAGATTAATACGCGATGGTCGTTGTGGATTATCTACATTTTCTCATGATTATGTAATAAGAGATGCTTGTCAAAAATTAAATATACGCTTACCATCTATATATGTTACACCAACATGTGCCTTTTTTATTTTACATAAAAGTACAATATATAAATATTCAAAGGATTTTTATATAGAATTGCGTAAATGGTTATTAGAAGATCAAGAAAATGGTTATATACTTGAACATATATGGAAATTAATTTTTGATAGTACTAATACTGGAATTACTAAAAAAAAGGCACCAAAAGAAAGTTTAAACGATTTGGTTAAAAAATATGAATCGGCCGCAAATATTATCATAAATTTTATGAAGAAATACGCGTCCAATCGTTAGGACATAAATCGTCAACATTTTTTTGAATATTTTCACCAAACCATATATCAGGATATGTTATAATTTTTTGTGAAGAATTATTTAAAAAAGCTCCCCACCAACTAAATGTACTATTAGCAATAATATTATGATTACAGCACGACATGAGTATCATTTCTTCGTAATCTTGTAAATTATCATTACATAATTTAAAATCCACAATGGGAAATTTTTCAGAAAGTATGTTAATGTTATTTATTATCTCATCTTTGCTTTGATTCTCTCCAAAACATAATACACATATTCCCTCATTTGTGTTTTTAATAATATCTAAAATATGGATTAATGAATTAATATAATAATCAATTGACAAAATAGGATGTTTGTCTGAACCTGCAGCTTTATAGTCACCGATTCTAAAATGTAGCGATATATGAATTGTATTCATTTGAAATGAAAATTTCATTAGTATATTGTTTTTTTGATCATTTAATTTCAATAAGCTTGGAATTAAATGTTTGATATTTTCAAAATGTTTATATGATTGAAAATAACCCGATAACATTAAATTTTTTTCTGTATGTGGTATTAATTCAAAAAAAGCCTCTTCATCTTTATACAGTAACTTTATTTCTCTTTCCTTTTTTTTATATTCGATTTCATCTATTATATATTTTTTAAATTCATATAAAAAAGAATCCCAGTATACAGGTCGTGGTGATTTATTATCAGCATGTGATACTAAATCCAATTTATTTTGTGATAATATTATCTGTTTTTCATGTTTTATTCCATATGCCACACATGTAAAAAGTTGAAACAACTGATTTCCTAATCCACCTTTTAATTTAACTGATAATAACATAATTTGTATTTACTAATATAAAAAAATACAAAATATAAATTATTATAATACAATTGAATATTTATTAACAATTGCCGAAGGAATTAATGTTGTTTTCATAGTTTCTAATTTTTTAAAGCATTTGTTAATTGTAACCTCGCTAATTTCACTTATACCATTGATATCTTTTTTTGTGATATTTAGACTAAAATATTGTGAAATGAAATAAATAATTCCAGCAGCAATTGAATGTGGCGTGTTTTCTGGAATCAAATTTTGTTTTTCTATTCTTGCAGCAATAAATTGTGATAACTTTGTTAGTTCATTATTAATATTTAATCTACTACAAAACCTTTCAATAAACGCTGTAGGTTTTGTTTTACAAAACGATGTCTTTTCATTATTTTCCATATCGTTCTCCATATCATTAATAATTGACATTGCGTTTTTACAACCTTTTGTTGCGCTTGTATTATCCAAATTGAAAATAGTCGCAATTTCTTTTGCTGTTCTTGGATTATTATTGATTCTACAAGAAATATAAATAGAAGCGGAAATAATTCCATCTCTGTTTAAACCTCTAAACGTTTTTTGTTCTGATATTTTTTTATGATAACGAATCGCATCATCAATAATAATTTTTGGAATTCCGCTTGTAGAAGCCATATTAATAATTTTTTGAAATTCATCATATTGCGATTTCTCTTTATATGGCATAGATTGCCATTCAGTATAGCGACGAATTTTTCTCATTTCATAAGTTGTCTTTCCAGCACATATTACTTTACAACCATATGATGATTCTTTTAATAGAGGATTTATAGGCATACCACATCTTGTTGGATCACTGCCTTGATTATCATCCGCACCATAAAATCTCCATTCGGCACTTTGATCTAATATATCCTTATATACAATTCCACATTTATTATTTGTACAAGCTAAAAATCCTTCTTCCGTTATTGATAAAGAAGAATCGCAACTGTCACATAACTCTCGCTCTCCTATTTTCCGATAAACACACTCAATGGGTTCCTTATTGTTATATTCTTTATCAAAAGTATTCCACATTGTCGCCTTATCTATAGTATTAGCATTTCTATTCTTTTTAGTTTTTTTTGTATCATTGCTGGTATTCATTTAAAGTTAAATATATACTGTAAATTATATTTAAATCAATTTTAAAAATATATATTTAAATGTAGAAGTATTAATTTTATATTATACTATTTTATATGGGAAATAGTCAATCTAATAATTTAAATGATAATAAAGGTAATAAATTAACCAAATCTATTGATATTATTGCCACGAATTATATATTAACACAGAATTTTACAGATATGATGAATTTAAAAGATCCTAAGTACTGTGATAATTTAGTGATTATGACTTCTGAAGTAATGGCAAAAAACTTAAATAATAAAGAAATCACATTTCTTGCACAAAAATTAAAGGACGGTGTTGAAATTAATGAACTTACCAATGATAATGTTTTATATATGAAAAAAGATAATGTAAATAAATTAGACGTAAGAACGGCAACCAAAAAAAAACGTTTATGTAACGGCATTGCCAAACATTATATTAAGATTGCTCATTTGTTTTCAGCAATCATTACTACTATTAATCCATCATACACATACAAAGATAATTATGGAACTTCCGTTAAAGTAGATCTAAAAAATAGACATTCTATACCTAAAGATAAAGACGTTAAGATAGACAGAATTAATTTATGTAGTAGACGCGTTAATGCCCTTGTAAATAATCGTGATTTTACTGGTGAAAATGGAAAAATAAAAATTAAACCAAATTTTTGTAAAATAAATTCCAAGACTGAAAATGGAAAGGTAGATACTAAGTCACTTGCCGACGAACCTGGTATTCCTGAATTGGATCTTTTATATAACGATATTTATGACTACGAATCAGGTAGTTTTAAATCCATGTCTGATAATATGAAAGCACAGTATAAAACTGATTTGCAAACATTTTATAGCTCCTTTACAGGTAATAAAAATATGCCTGATGATGTATCTAAATTTTCACAAATAAAATTACGCGATTATCATAACAGTGCTGGTTGTCAACCAGGTAATGTATATAATAAAGAATATGATGGGACTACAGGGGGAAGTACTTTATTTAAACAATATGCTGATCATGTAAATAAAATGATTACTGAAGCAAACTCAAATCAAGATAAATTATTAGAAATTATCGACAAGTTATTTGTTTTTACCGTCAATAATGAAACTCTTAAAAAAGAAATAACAATTAATCCAAAATTAGATGACAAATTGTTACAAGAATTAACAGATAAATCACGTGATATTATTATTAAATTATACGTAAAATGTGAAGAAGATTTTATAAAAGGGTTACAAATATTCGAAGCAATTGTTGAAAATCAATTGAAAGAAGTTACAAAACATCAAATTGAAAATTTAGAAAAGAAAATAGAAAAAGTTCTTACTAAAAGTCCTACAGATACCAGTACTGGAGAAGCTATTCCTGCAGCAGCAATACCAGAAGCAGTAGCACCAGCACCAGTAGCACCAGCACCAGAAGCACCAGCACCAGTACCAGAAGCACCAGTAGTAGTAGCACCAGCATCACCAACACCAAAAAATGTTAAATTTGCCGAATGTAATAATGACTCAGAATGTACATTAGATAAACCTGAATGCGATACAAAAAACAATATATGTGTTCAAAAATTTACTGGTGGTAAAAAAAGAAGAACACGAAAAAAGCATCACAAAAAATAATTATTTGAATTTATCTTCAATATTTCTAAATATTTGTTGATTATAAATAAAATTTCCAGAAGGTTTATATTCCTTTATTTCTTTAAAATTCTGCTTATTTTCTATTTGTTCTGTTTTTTTGCTGACATTAAACATTAATGTATTTGTACTATCAGTGTTTTCTTGAATATCTTTATTCTTATTAGCTTCATCAATCACATTTCCATGTCCATCTAAATTAACACCCATCTTCTTTTTAATTTCTGTTCTTACATAACCTGGAATCCAATTTTTCCAACTGATAAAAAGTAGATTAGGATGATAGTATTTGACATAAAATCCATTGTCTCGCAATTTTTCGTGTATATAAGCAATACAAGCAGCATTATCGTATTTTGGAATTCCTATCATTACTTCAGGAATTAAAAACCAACAGTGTTGTTCATCTATCTTTTGTCTGGAAATAATTTTAATCTTGCTATGAACACGAGACAATATTTTATTAAAAATATTTAATTTATTTAAATCATGTTGTTGTTTTTTTTCATACAAGTCATCTAAATTTATTTTTTCTGAAAAATCATCCAAATCACGTAAATTAAAAACATGAGACATTATTAAACTATTATACGAAAAAAGTTTTAAAGTTAAAGCTATTTATTACAATAATAAATACTTATGCCTATTAAACACTTAGTTATTTCAGGAGGTGGACCAAATATTCTTCAATTGTATGGTGGTTTAAAATATTCACATATAAAAGACGTTTGGTGTATAGATGATATTGAATCTATTTATGCAACATCAGCTGGATCAATTGTTGGATTATTATTACTATTAAAAATATCATTTGATGACATAGATAATTATCTTATAAATAGACCATGGGATACCATTTTTAATATTTCAGGTCATAGCCTATTACAATTGTTAAAGCAAACAGGAATATTTAATATAAATTCAATAACAGAATTTTTAGATCCATTGCTAAAATCTAAACAATGTGATTCAACCTTAACATTGAAACAGTTATATGATATGAGTAACGTAAACTTTGTTGTATTTACATCTTGTCTTAATGATTTTGAATATGTTTCTATTTCTCATAATACTCATCCAGATATGTGTGTGGTCGAAGCAATATATTCAAGTATTTCTATACCATGTTTATTTGAACCACTATGTTATGAAAATAAATATTATTTTGATGGAGGTCTGTTTTCCAATTATCCGTTAGATAAACGTATTGAAAGTCTACGATTAGAATCAGAAAATAATATAATAGATACGGATGAAATAATGGGTATTTGTGGTAATAAAAGTAACTCGGACGAAATAGTAGATACAACAATAAACCAAATGAGTAATATTTTTGAATATTTTTTTGAATTTATTAAAAAAATGATAAATAAATTTGATAATTCATATAAAATTAACATTAAATATGAATTAAAATTAAACTTCGTCCCCTTTACTATTTCTGTATGGAATGAATTAATAAATTCAAAAGAAGTAAGAGAAAAAAATATTCAATTGCCTATTGAAAAAATAGACAATTTACTCAACGATACATGGAAAAATACTGACTAATTTGTCAGTACTTCATTTACAAATTGTTCTAATGTTTCCATTTCTGGTTGTGCGTCGAATGAAATAAGTTCACCGTTTTTAGATAAAGTAATTGTTGGATAACCTTCAATATTATATTTATCTAATGCACTTTTAATTTGCGGATCTTCATCATCAGTACAATTTAATTTAGCAACCTTTAATTTGTAACCGTTGATTACTTTACCATTATACTTAGATGCAAATTCATCATAAGTAGGCAAAGAATTTTTACAATGAGGACACCAATCTACATGAAACATTGTCATTTCAGCATAACCACTACTACTACTACCATCCCCTTCGTCATTAAATTCGTTATTATCTACATATGAACCATCAATTTTAGGTGCAACATATTGTTTATATACGTAGATAATAGAAGCAAGTAATAGAACAACCACAAACAAATATACGATATAATGAGTTGGAATATTTTTAATTTTGGATAAAATCTCCATTGATATAATTAAACATATAAAATAATTATATCAATACGAATTAAAGATATTATAACTAATAATATAGTATGCTTTATAGGAATTTCCATGGAAAAATGGTAACTATTGATAAAAACAATTATTATACAGATTCCAGTTATTATGCTAAAATTATTTCAATTGTATTTAATAAAAAAATAGAACAATCCAATAATTCATTAGAACAAATAAAGAAAATGATTAAATAACTATACAAAGTAATACATTAATGCTAATATAGATACGACTAACATAAAATTTTGTATAATTGTTCGTTGTAAATATATATATTTAGCTTCTAAAACATCAGCTTTTAATTCATTTATTATTGGAAGTGTTGCCTTTACTATAATGTATATTGTGTATAATAATATACCTATTACAGCATTCTTACTTAACCAATTTACATAGTAAGGTATTTTATCATGTAGTACCAAATAAATAGAAATACCTATTATACCAATCAATAAAAATGTACATGATTCTTTTGTTGAGTCAGTATATTGTATCAAAATATTTTTACTCATGATACTATGTACAAATATTAAAATATTACACTACTAAATTTAGTATATTATTTTACAATAAAAATAATGGGGAAAATGTTTTCTAATGTATTATTATTATATAAAGTAAATGCGTAGAACACAGAAAAAAAACAGAAAAAACGGAAAATCACACAAAAAGAAAGTCTTTACGCGCAAACATTTTAACAGTGGTGATGGAATGCTAACTACTGTTTGGGGACCTGGTTTATGGCATTATTTACATACAATGAGTTTCAATTATCCTGTTCAACCCACTAATCAGGAAAAAAATCATTATAAAAAATTTATCATTAATCTACAATATACTTTGCCTTGTAAATATTGTAGAATTAACTTGAGAAAAAACTTTAAACATATGCCACTACAATCATGTCATATGAAAAATAGGAATACATTCTCGAGATATGTATACAATTTACATGAATTAGTAAATAAAATGTTGCATAAAAAATCAGGATTGTCGTATTGTGATGTTCGTGAAAGATATGAAAATTTTAGAGCTCACTGTGTTGACGATAAGAAAAAAATATTTACATTTAAGAAAACAAGAAAACAAAAAGAAAAAGGGTGTACTACTCCATTATATGGCAAAAAAGCAAAATGTGTTATTAAAATTGTACCACAAGAGGAGAAATGCAAGACTCTTCAAATCGATAGCAAGTGTATAAAAAAGTCGACGTGATTAAAAAAATTGATTTAAAATAAAAGATTTTAATTTAAATCATTAAAACTTAACAAAATGGAAGAACAACGTAAAAACGAAGTACAAAACGCTCTTAGATTTATCAGAACACGTATTGATTTGATAGAATTTATAGTTGATAAAGATGATAAAACAGAAAAGACAGGATTTGTGTGGTCAGAAGATCCTCGATTGAATGAAATCGGAAACGCTGTAGAAAGTGACGGACATAGTGGATGTTCATTTTCAATTATGTTAAGAGGATGTCAACGAATTCTAACAGAAGAGTACGAGAAAAATAATTGCTGTAGTATGAGTCTTAATGAACACGATGATCACCCACATAACGTTCATCCTCCGAATGTTCCAGAAACAAATGCTCGTATTGTTGTAGATGATATCAATCATGATAATATCAAAGGATCAGGCAAAAATTGTGGTTTATACGACAATATGGATAAACATAATAAAAAAGCAATGGATGTTGCTTCTTCGCATGGAATGGACGCAGCTGCTAATTTTATGTTTAAGCATCCTGAAACAGGCCAACAAATGGATTATGCAACTATGCGTTATTATTATGGTTAGATTATAAAAAATCATAATTAAATGTTACAAAATCATTATAAAAAATTTTATTTACTACATCTAACATTTCACGCGTGTATATAGTTTTTATATCATGTTTTTTTGTTTTATTTTCATTTTCAAGAATATTTGTTTCCATATTATATTTTTTACAGAAGTCATTATATTCTGTTTGTAAATTTTCAAATTTACAAATATCAGTTGGTATTAATTTATTGTTATCATCCGTTAAATAATCAAAACATGTAAACATCACACATGTTTTTTTATAAAATTGAATTCATTTAATACTTATATTTTAAATGAATTAAAATACCAATGAAAGTAACTAATACTGATTTACTCAATAATAGATATACATATT
>Ga0209092_10000041_pt1 | contig 100211 bp, 111 predicted proteins | sample FraStrMetagenome_FD_187446 | JGI IMG/M metagenome (GOLD analysis project Ga0209092, IMG submission 187446) | Marine eukaryotic phytoplankton communities from Arctic Ocean - Fram Strait ARC3M Metagenome (SPAdes) (version 2) | ecosystem: Environmental > Aquatic > Marine > Oceanic | place: Fram... | reverse complement strand
AGAATACTGACTTAAATCAGGTGGCTGTGGCTGTGGCTGTGGCTGTGGCTGTGGCTGTGGTTGTGGGATGCTGTCTTCTTTTCTTTTAATACCTTCTCCTTTTAATATAGATTGTAATTCATCTTCTGATATATTTTCTACTAATTCTTCGTGTTCACTTTCTGACAGCGTAGAAGGATCTCCTTCTTTACCACTACTCTTTGACGAAAAATACATATAAATTATAACTACTACAATTAAACAAATAACTACTATTATACACAATTTTATTTTACTAGTTTTCTTAGTTTTCTTATCATTTCCTTCATTATTATTGTTAGAAGGATTAAATCTTTCATCAGAATCCCCGTAAAACCCGGGAGGTACAAACTCACCACCTACTGATCTACCTGACATTAGTTATACTTATATTTATATATAAACAATTGGATGGATACAGTATATGACAATATCAATAAATGGAAAATTGGTTTAGAAATTTTATATATGGATATTCTTTCATATAGACAGAATATAGATAATGTTATGGAATATGAATCTAGTACAGAAATTAAAAAAGAATTAAAGGAATTAGATAAGAAATTTAAAAATATATACAAAATAGAACCTAAATCATTTAGTTTTGATACTACTGAAAATATATTTACAAATATATCAAAACTTAATGATTTTTCTGAATCATTAAAAAGATATATAGAAATAATTACAAATGATGTAAATCTAAAAGAAATAAAAAGTAGTATGAGTGATACTTATTATAAAGGCGTATTAGCTTCTAAGAAGAAATTAGAAAAAAATAAATTAGAAAATATTAATATGTTAAAGAAAATAGTAGAAATAATAGTTGAAAATGTGTCTAATGATACTATATTAAATACAAGAATAAAAGACTTTGAAACTATATTTCTAACAAATATCTCTCCAATGAGTTTAATATTGTTTAATAAGTACGTAAAAGTATATAAAAAAGGATCTTCTGAGAATGTGAAAATGATTGAGTCTTTTTTACAAAAAATATTTGATTATGTTCTTGGATATAAAAATGAAAAACTAAATGAATCTATGTTTAGCAATCATCCTATCTTAATGATGGGTTTAACATTTAACTTAAATCCTCATAATTCATTTATACCAGTTAAAGATATTAATAAATCTAATTCAATTTTGATTGATAACCATATAAAAACATCTACATCTTATACAATTTATAATTTAGATAAGTTACTAAACGGAGATTACAATCAAGTCAAAAAAATAGCAAGTATTAATCGTAATAGTGTAATGAGTAGTAGAACAATTGATAATACATTTGTAGAATTTAAATCAAAAAGTAAAGGTATAGAAATGAAAGAATCAGGTAAAACAACAACTATTTACGAGTCATTAGACGGAAATAAAAGTTATAGAAAATTAGGTTCTGAAATGGAATATAAAGATGTAGAATATATAAATAAAGGACCTAAACCCAGAGTGTATTTATATAATGAGGAATGTATGAATATTATAAAAGCAAAAGAAGATATCAAACTTAAAATAGATATACAAAAAACTGATACTTCTGTAGAATTGGACAAAAGCTATAACAAAGTTAATGATTTGAGTTCTATGTATTCTAAGTTAAATGATAGTAAGAGCAAAAAGATTTCAGATGAAGAGAGAATTTTTAATATTTATAGAGCCAACACTTATTTGAATGAAATTCGGAAACTAAATAAAAAAGAGGATTCTGAGGCAATAAAAATTGCGTTTGATATTCCGCTCGTAGTTAATCTATTCTGAAAAGACAAATATTTATAAAAGGATTTTAAATATATGTCATATAGATAGTTGTGCGAGAGGTGATCGTAATTTTGCTGGAGATTATTATTTTAGCTATGAACGTAGTCTTACAAAAAAGTTATAGAAGCAGAAAAGAAATATAGTAATTAGTAATTACTAATTAATTATTTTATATTGAATCTAATCTTTATATATATTAAAAAAAAATATGTCAAAATCAGAGTCATCATCAAGACGTGGTCCTGGACGCCCGCCGCGGATAGTCACTCCAAGTGCTCCAATACATGGAATTGTAGATTCACCAACAAATCCCAGTAATATTATAGAATTATCTTATTTTGATCCAATTGTTTTTAAATACTTATTTACTTTGTTGAAAAATTTAAAAGTTAGAGATATCTACTTTAAATTTAGTAAAAAATCTATAACAATTTATACAAAAGATAATATTAATAATAGAATAAAAATATCGATCGATAGCAAAAAGATGTTAAATTATTATTGTAAAGATGATAATACATACATATGTATAAATCGAGACAATATACAGGCTGTATTCATAAATCTCAATAAAACTATTGACAAAATAAGTATATGTTTAGAACAAGGAAATGATATGATAACTATAATGTTACACGATAATAATCTTGATAAAGTTAAACGCAGATTTATTATTATCAGTGAAAAAATTCCCTCTGAAGAGTTATTAAGTTTAGATAAAGATATTGATGATATATCAACTTCTGCTCCTTTATCTTTCTCATTAACAACTCGTGATTTCAAAGATACTATTTCTGATGCTACTAATTATGGAGACAAAATTACTATAGAAAAACACGGAGATGGTCCATTGGTATTAAAGTTTATTAGGGCTCATACTAATATATGTGCTGAAGAATATAATGATAATAATAAGATTGATTTAACTTCAGAATTAGAAGACGATGAATCTTTTATATGTACATTACATACATTACTTTTAAAGTGTATTTCAGTATCTATTGTTAATAATAAAGTTAATATCAAATGTATTGGAGAAAACAAAGCTATGCTTTCTTCAAATATAGGAGATGTTATCTCATTTACTATTATAGCCGAAAACTTGACTCATGTATACAATTAATCATAGATCTATTTGATAAGTTAAAACGTTTAATAATATTTCTTTCATACTATTATCAAAACATTTTTGACACCATTGTCCTTTCTTTACCTTATTTAGAGAAGCGTACCACGTATGTTTTTCACAACATTCCCATTCCAATGGAGTACTTGAATTAATATAAAAAGAAGAAAGACATCTTCCTTTTTTGTTAAGTGCTGTCTCTTGACAGTCTAATATTGTATATTTTCTAGTCATATATATAATTAATATCTTTTACATTCACATTTTTCACAAAGAGAATCTTGCCAATGTTTTTTACCGCGATGCCCACACATAGGACAATTACGACTCTCAAATATATCTGAACGATACGTAAATGTACCTTCTGGAGCAAAAGTCTTTAATGATTCAAATATATCTTTATCTAATAAAGATGATCTATCATAGTATATATTTTCTATAACTTTTGAATCTCTGTCTAAACACTCAATCATAACTGCCGGAGCAGTTATAAGTGTAGCTTCACTACAAATACCTTGATCAGCTAAAGGTTCTTTAGTAATCTGTTTTCCTCCAAATTTTAATACCTTTTTTTGATTTATTAGATTTAACAGATTTGATAGATCTTTACCTGTAGAATCGGCATTAATTTCTACCGAATTCCCATCGATATATAAAATCATCATTGACATAGTATACAAAAAAAAAATAATGTATTCAAGTTTATTTTAATAAAAAATTGAATACATATAAGTCATAATATATAAAATAATATGGGTGTTCATGAACGAGCAAAATCAGAAGAAAGAGAAATAGAATATGCTTTTATCAATGATTGTAAACATACGGGTAATAATTATGGAGGAAGAGGAGATGTGGAAAAGAATGGAGAAGAAATAGAATTAAAATTTCTTTCTAAAGGAAAAGGTACATTAGCTAATACGACTGGAGATTTATTGACAAAAAATAGAATATTCAGTTGTGATTCTTGGTCAGATTATAGAAAAAAGAATTTTGAACCAGAAAGAGAAAAAATAATATCTCCATATAGAAAAGATCATAACAATTTAGATAATATCGGGTATCATATTAAGGCGAATAATCCTAAAGATAAAAAAGCAATAATGAAATTAGCTAAAGAAGATAAATTAGGGTATATAAAATATCTTTCCGAAAATAAATTTAATAATGAAAGATTAGCTAAATTAACTTTACTTTTAATAATTGGATTTCATACAGAAGAATCTATATTATCTCATATAGATAAATCTTTTGATGAGATAAAAGAATTGAAAAAAGGATATGAAATAATTTATAAATATCCTGATGGAAAAGAAGTAAAAGAAGATTTAGATAAAATTATAAAAGAAGCTCAGGACATTAATAAGTTTAGTATTGATTATAAAAAATGTAAACAACAAAATATCGAAATATTATATGATAGCAAAAAAATATTAAAATTAGCATTTCATTGGAAGAATATATTCCAAGGAATTAAGACTCCTTGTTTGAATGTATTTCTTATGAAATGATATGCTCTACAATTATTTTTATAAGAGGTGGTGGTACAGCATTTCCTATCTGTATAACCTTTTCTTTTTTATTGCCACTAACTATGTAATCAGGAGGGAATCCTTGAATCTGTTTTAATTCGTCTGGTAATAAACATCTCAAGTAATATCCATTCTTATTTTTAAGTGGTACGAATAATCTTGGCTGATGATCGTATGTACATATAATAGTTTTGCTTGGTTTTCTTATATCTATTATTTCGCAATGTATTGGAGAATCTCTTTTAGCAAAACTAAGAAGAGTATGATGTACTTTTTCATTATATTCTATATCTCTACTTTTCGCTTTTAATTTTAGATAAGGATGTACATTTTCAGTATCTTCTTCATCATCATTGTCTTCGTCTTTTAATATACATTTTTCAGGTATTGTAGTAAAGTCAAAATCGTCTTTGGTTATTTTAATAGCTCCTATCATATCGAATTTTACTATATTTTTTAAATTGGGTTTTGTATCTATAAGTTCTGGAAAGGTTAATGGTTTATCTCTACATCCTAAAATTATTAATCTTTCTCTTTTTTGTGGTACTCCATAATCATTAGCTTTTAATACTTTATATGTTATATGGTAGCCAAGTTCTTCAAATGCTTCTTTTATAACATCAATGAATAACTTTTTATCAGGCATTTTTCTTGATAGAAGCCCTTTAACATTTTCTATCATAATATATTTTGGTTCTATTAATTTTGTGGCTCTAACTGCGTGTTGGTATAGATAACCTCTCTTATCTTTAGGATCTTTCTTTCCTGCATTACTAAAGGACTGACAAGGTGCGCCTGAGAATATCAAATCTACCTTATCTTTATATACTTTAAACTTCTCATCTTCTATTTTTGTTATGTCGTTACCGATACAAGTTGAATTTGGAAAGTTAGCGTTATGACTATTACAGAATGTTTGGTTTATTTCTACAAATCCAACTACTTTTATACCAGCATCTTTCATACCAAGTGTATCTCCTCCCATTCCCGAAAATAAAGATATAGCGTTGATTGGCATATCTATATAAAAAGATATTCTCAATTCAATTATTTTTTCTTAAAAACCCGCAATATCTACAAGTTTGTACCCTATTATTTGTACAATATGGACATTCATTTAAAGCAAATATATCAGATCTGTAATGACACTTTCTTTTTGTTGTCTTTCTATGTAATTCTAATATTTCGGAGGCTGTCATTTTTTTATCGAAGTATAAAGTTTCTGTAAATGTAATACCACCATCATATGAAATTTCTACAGTAGTATGAGAGTCCATATTTATATTTTATAAAGAAAGTATTCAATTATATTTTAAAGGTTATCTGAGCTCTCGAGCATATTAGCGTAGAATTGTAGCTCAACAGGATCGTCAGAGCAAACCTTTTTAACACTATCCATTGCGTTATCTTTTACCTTTCCGCCGGTATCTCCACCACCACTTTGTTGAGATGGTGGAGAAGATTCTTCTACTGGTGTACTTTTTCCTCTCCTTCTATCATTCATAGATCGGGAGAAATCGAAACCATCTTCTTCTATTTCAGAACTGCCTGGACTTCTGCCTGGTTGTGTTGGACCTTTTGATCTTGTCATCATTGATTTTTTGTATCTATCTGACATATTAGTACCTAGATCAGCGCTTTGGGATCGTTCTTGCTCCTTTCCGGTTACTTCTCCACTATAGAATTGATGCATGAGAGCATTAGTATCGTCGAGGAGTGGCATTTCATCACCATAAGAATCTGTTTCTTTCTTACTTTCCGTTTCTTTCTTCTGATATTGTGTCTTTATAGAGTCCATCAATGTTTCATAGAAAAAACGGATTTCGTCGACTCCAACAAATACTTCGTGTCTAGGATCAAAAACAACAAGAGCTGGTAATCTATCTACTTTTCTTTCTTTTAATTTCTCAGATATTTTTTCATTACCTAACATTTTTGGAGTTAAAATATAAGGTCTAATATGTCGTTTAGTAATATCATTTATATATTGTATTCTATTATTAACGTATTCTAATATATCAATGCTCTTCTTGTTATCATTTCCATCATCAAGAATGTAAAGATTATCAGTTGCTGTCATTGTTTTATATATACTAAATATTGTAGATAAATAATTGAATTTATAATTTATCTAATATATCCTATAATGGAGATTCCCAAAATTTCAAAGATAGAGGAGGTCAGACATGTATTAGACGTGGATTGGTTAGCAAAAGAAGCGTTGTCTGATGATGAATATATACAGTATAAATCAAAAGATATTAAGGATCCATTATTAGCGGAAAAGATAAAAAGAAATTTTATATTTCCTTTAGACAAAATTAGTTGTAGATTTGAGATGAATCCATCTCCTCCGGAAGTGACTAATGCTTTACAAAAAGCTTGTACCGTAGAACAGGATGGAGTTGCTCTTCAAGTAGATGATGACAATTTGAAGACTAATGACGAAAATTTAAACAGAAAAGAGTTATTAGACAATATAAATCTACTTCCTCTTAGATATGGTATTAAGAAAGATGAAATAAAATCAATAGAATTGTCTCTTAATGTTTATAATAAAAGTAATGAAGTTATGGAAATTAAAGCAGGAGATATAAAAGTAAAAGGGTATAAACTTAAAGATACATTATTTCTACCATCTACTCAGTTAATATTCTTAAATCCAGGAAGAGGTTTAGAAATAGATAGTATAAGAATAATAAAATTTAATACAGAAGATCATATAAAATTTAATACAGCTATTAGTGGAGCTATATGGCCTTTAGATAGAAAGAGAGGAGACTCTACAACAAATTCTACACCATTACATCACGAAGTAAAATTTATAATTAACTGTGTAGCAAAAAATGATAAAATGGTATTACTATCAATTATTCGTGATGGTTGTGATAATCTGATTATGAGATTGAGGGTTTTATTGGATATAATATTAAGAGATGATCCCTCCTTTGTTGAAAAATATTCAGATAAATATGTATTACAAATTCAAGAAACAAACTGTATTGGTAAGATGTTAGAAAGAGTATGTTATAACTTATTTCCTAAAGTTCCTTATATATCTGCAGAAGTATTATATCATACAAAAATAATGACAGTAACTATAACTGGTACAGACGCGCGTACTATGTTATTAAAAACTGTTGAACAATGTATTTCTATATTTGAAAATATTAAGAGACAGTTGATATGATATCTAATGGATATTTATCCGACCATTCTTTAAATGTGTGATTTAATTCTGATAACATATTAGCAAGTAATTCTATTTTTTTTATATCTTTATAAATAATAATAGTACCATAATCTGAAATTAATATACGTTTAAGATCTGGTAATAATTCTTTATTCTCTGATTTATCAATATATTCTTTTTGTTCATCTGTAAGCTTTTTAAGTTGCGACGGACTTACTGTATTCTTTTTAATAAAAATTCTATTCTTTTCTGGTTTAATTATATCATAATCTGATATAATAGAAACATCAGATTTATTATCTGATGATTTTTGTAATATATCTTTCATATTTCTTACAGGATTATTATCTGAAGGACTTGTTTTATCTACATGACCAAACATATAGATAGTTTTAAATCCATCTACGTCTATATTTGAAAAATGTATAAGCTTACCTATATCTTTAATATAAACATCTTCTGGTTCTATATTAATTCCTCCTATAATAGAAGCACATCTTCTATTATGCTTTTCAGATACATAATAAATAGCGAACAATATTATAATTATTATAAAGATCATACTATATATATTAGAATTATTCCTTTTGATCTTTCTGTAATTTCCAAACAGTGACCATTTTAATATATTTATCTTTTGCTTCTTCTTTATTATCTGATAAATGTTCCCATTTCTTCCAAGAATTAAATTTTTTATATCTTCTTACTTTTATAATGCTAGGTTTATCTATATTAACTTTTCCTTCTGTAATAGTTTGATATAATCCATATAAGTCAAGGAGTTTGTCGTAATTTGATGGTACCTTTGGAATCGTATGAGCAAGGTCGCAAGAAAGTTTGAAATTTTCATCTTTTGTGACAGTCATTATATATACAAAATTAATTGAATAGTTAATTGTACTCCCAATCTCCATTTAACTGTGATACTATTCTTTCTTGTAGATTTTGAATTTCGTCTTGTTTTTTATTAATTTCTTTTAACATCTTCTTAATTGATAAATCACGATTATACCTATCTCTTATTCTTTTTTCGTCTATTATTTTCTTTAAATGTATTTCGGAAAGACCAGTTACTTTTCTAATATGATCAAATTCCTTATTATCTTCAAAAAGTAACACAGCAATCTTTTCTAATCTTGATTTTAATTTCTGCTTACTTAATTTTAGAATTGCTTGTATTTCTTTATGACTTTTCTTCTGGCATAATAAATCTACCAAAACCTCAAGTTGTTCATCAGACGAAGAAATTGATGACATATTATTATATAATACCGAATTGTGTGATTAAAAAAATATTTTACACAAAAATTAATTAATAATATTATATATTTTTTTAGGTCATAATGCTTTATGAGTACTTCAATCCGTCTCTTGACACGACCACCCCGTTTTTAAATACAGATTTCTCATTCTTATAATGAAATACGGAAATTCGATAAGGGAGACGAGTATCGGGACAGATTCCATTATTAAATTTAGGGTCTTTGATAAAATTATTTAATCTATATTCGATCGACTTACATTTTTGATGTGATACATATTGTTTTGCTAATGGAATCCATTCTCCTGATAGTAAATATTTTGTATCTAAACCTTCAATGGTATCGTTGTATAGTTCGCCGCGATCTGGGTCGTCGTTATATTTAAATAAATAACAGTATTGATGACCATTTCGTGTAGCTTCGATAATATTATCGGCAAATGACCTACAAAGCTTAGCTATAAATTTATCAATTACTTTAATAATATTTGCTACTTTTTGTTTCTCTTCATTGTAGGTAGTTTCGTAGTTAGTGTCACTATTATCAGAAGCGTCAGGACGTTCTCTGGTATGAGATCGATGACACTTTGATGTCACTACTGTAAATTTAGTATTAGGTGTTTCCATATCTATATACTTATTATTTATAGAGTTAATATCAATTATTAGGTAGTACCTTTACCTCCACGTCCCTCTCCTTTACCCTTTCCTTTACCCCTACCACCACCTCCCTTTCCTCCTCTGCGAGGACGATCCTTGAATGGGATTTCTTTATTATCCTTATTATCCTTATCCTTATCATTATCGTCTTTGTTGTATCTGAAATTTCCATAATCGATACCATCCCGGCTCACGATCACGCCGTTTTTAAACTTAGACCCTTCCTTCTTGTAAATAAATACGCAAGGAATCAACTTCTCTCCTGTTTCAATATCCACACCATTGTTAAATTCTTCAGTATTAAGAACTGTAGTAATTCGTTCTACTAAAGAAGTACTTCTTTCAGGGAAGTACTTCTTTGTGAGTTTGTCATACTTTTCTGAGAGAATATATCTTGTACTAAACTTCTTCTCTTCAGAATCTACAGATTGAATAGTGTCGTTATATACCTCACCCACTTCGGATAAATTATTAAAAGAAAATAGTTCTACATACTTACGACGGCTGTTAGTTCTATGAATAGATTCAACGAACTTCTGAGTTAATTCTTCCTTATTACAGATCCTATCGATAAAGGCATCAACTGTATTAAGAATTTCCTCAGCTTCCAATCTCTTCTTAGCTTCGTATTCCCCCTGAATTACTTTTCTCTCACTTACTGCATGCCCCATGCGTTCGTTAAATGAGAGTGTCTTATTATTACTTCTGTATGTCTTATTATCCTCTGCCATTATCTATATATTAAAATATTATATGTACAATATAGTTTAGAATAAATATATATTAATGTTACCATTTTTAATTATAATAGTTTTATTTATTATGTTTATGATGTGTGAAAAAACTAATAACTTTAAGAATCAAATTATACATTCACCGATTACAACTGTTGGTTATGATTTTGATGATTGTTTGAGAGAATATAAGACAAAAAAAGATATTATGCCTGTTGTGAATAAAATGTTGAGTGATCATCAAAATGGTAAGTGTGTTGTTATAATTACAGCAAGAGGAACAATAGGTAAGCCAGAAATAATGGAATTTCTAAAGAAATATGGAAAGACTGAAGATCAAATAAAAATTTATACAACTGGTGATAATTTTAGCAGAAAAAAGTCACCAGTAATAAAACAATTAGGTGTAAATATATTTTATGATGATCAAGAAGGTTACTTACAAGATGTTAAGATAAACTGTCCTAATGTAAAATTATATAAGACTGTACCTACTGATCCGGATGGTAATATTATTCAACCATATGTATTCTCACCGAAGTAATTAATATAAAGAAATCCATCTTTGTTTTTGTGATCTTTGTATAACGTACTCATAGTTTCTGATGTGGGGGGTAATAGATTTTTACTACCTATAAAAATAAACATAGCCTTTTCTGGAGGTAAATTTATTCTTCTTCTAATTACATATACAAATTGTCCTACAGATAAATCATCTGGGCATAAATACTTAGTTCTATCTATATCTGGAATAGTTATATCATTTCCTCCCTTTTCTATTATAATAGGTATTTTATCTGGATGTTTAGATAAAATTCTTGTAGATTCATCTATTCTTGTTTTTAATGTCTTATTTTGTTGATATTTAAACTCACGCATATAGTTTATATTATAGTCTATATTTTTTCTCTATTCTTTAAAAGCCAATATTCTTCAACCATAGCGCGTAGCATAGCTTTTCTTTCAGGATGAAGATTAGTATTATTAACATTTACCCATCTACATTGGTCTACTTCATCGTTGTAGATTCGCCAAGGAATTGTTTTTACCTCACCATCCCATATACCAAGAACATAGCGTGTACCTGTGTGAGATTCGTCTTCGTATATGTATCTAATATCTAAATGGCTGGTTGATAAATTCGTTTCTTCTTTGAATTCTCTAATTGCCGCACTTACAACATTTTCACGATCCTTGATCCCTCCTTTGGGGAAGCTAAATTTCGTATGACGACCTTTTGGTTTAGAAACAATACACGTCCACAATTTTGATCTATCGTTAGGATCTTCCGCTAGAACTATTATTCCTCCTCCACGAGGTTTCTTACCATAAAACCTCCCCTGCTCTTCAATAACTTTATTAAGAATGTCATCTGCACTCTCCATTATATATGTTATAAACGATGGAAGTAATGGATTTGGATATTAATAATAGAATTTAGGAACGTTGGTTATATCTAATATATAAAATTCAATTATTTTCGTACAATGTACATATATGAGCTTGTATCATCAACGACAGCAAGGAGCTATGTGTAGACTTCATACGATAAATAATCTAATTGGGCGTGAAGTTTGTAATACTTCAGATTTTAATAAATACTGTGATGAATTTGACAAAAAGAACAAATTTGAGGTTAGTTGTAGTAAGCTAAGTCAAGAATTTTATAATAATGGTAATAATGATAATATATTTGGTTATACGTTAGCAAAAAAGGGGATTAATGTCAAAATTATGGGATATGATAGACACAGAAAACAGCCAATTAATGTAGCAGAGTTAGAAAAAGATGATGATTTATTGGGAGCTTGTGTATTACAACCTGGACATACTTGGTGTGTACGTTATCATAACAAAAAATGGATAGTAGTTGATTCTATGAATGCCGGTCAGCCACAAGTTCAACATAATTACTTTCAAAATAAAAACTTGGGATTTTTATTTGTTTATAGAGATTCTGATTTAGATCTTATGAATAAATTAGATTTATATAGTATTATCAACCAACGTTTCTAATATTACAGATCTATTTGTATTCGTACGATCCATATAATATTAAGGGATAAACTATATAGTATGGATATGAGAGAACTTGTAGTACATTATGCTTTGAACAAACTTCTTCCTCCTGATTTAGTTAGCCTTATCGTTCCTTTACTTGGTCCATCTATTGAATATACAACTATAATTAGTTATACCTATGACTTACCCTTTCCTTGATACATATTTAAAATATCTTCATATGTAACTCTTTCCCAATTACTATCATATGTTCTATTATTCCAAGAATAATAAATTGTTTCATCGTTTAAAGACACTCCTGCAGGGAAGACAGGAATACAAGGTTCATTATCTATCTCGTGTTCTGTAATTTTCCAAGCAATAATAGGGTATTCATAAATATTTAATAATCCGTCATTTTTGTTGTATTTTATTATTTTAGCATGAATATCTTTGTTATTTTCTATGATCTTCATCACTATAATATATTATATTATAAAAGTCTTGCGGAAGGGTCTTTTACTTTTGTCCATTTTGGTTCCCAATGAAATGGTATAATATTTATATTTTTACTACCAAAGAACTTGATAAATAATGTTAAATAATAGTACTGTTCTTTTGTTAGTTTTTCAGATTTTTCATTATCTGGTATCACAGTATCTAAATGTCTTTGAATAATAGTATGCCAACTATCTTCTAACGGAGATACACCATCAGAAAATGCTTCTTTTTGTCTTAATATAACATCAACAGGTATTAAACCTGTTTTATGAAATACGTTTCTTAGTAAACGTTTATGACCACCATCTCTATGATTTGATAAAGTACCCAAGTATGTTTTAACGAAGTCTTTGTCCAAAAATGGTACTCTACTTTCTAATCCGTGTTGGCTTGAAATACATCTATCCGATCTCGTTACATCAAAAAGATGGATATTCTCTAATAATCTTACACACTCTTTATGAAACTCTTCTGTATTAGGAGCTTTGGTAATATATAAATATCCTCCACAGACTTCGTCCGCTCCTTCACCGCCTAATAAAACCTTAATATCTGTATTTTCTTTAATATATTTTGCTAATAGATAATGACCTACAGAAGCTCTTATAGTAGTAACATCGTGACTTTCGGTAGCATACACAACATCTGGAATAGCCTTTAAAAATTCTTCTTTTGTTTTAATTACTTCATGATGTTTAGATCCTATATGTCTCGCAACATCTCTGGCGAACTTTAAATCAGTTCCTCTTTCCATTCCTATAGAGAAGGTGTGTAATTGCCCCCCTTCTTGTCTTATTTTTCTCGAAGCAATCGCTGCTACTAACGAACTATCCAATCCTCCTGATAATAAAACTCCTACTTCTCTATCGGCGACCAATCTTTTCTCTACAGCTTTCACTAATTTATTATAGATAGAATCATACATACTTGGATTAAATATGTTAGGAAATATATATTCGTAATAACGAGTAGTTTTCACAGATAGATCTTTCTTTGATACTTCCATATAAGTTCCAGGAGATACATGGGATATAGTAAAATGATCAGGAATTCCTTTAATTTCAGAAGAGAAAATAATAGTTTGATCATCTTTAGATTCACCCATAAAGAGAGGTCTTACACCAAAAGGATCTCTCGCTACAAATAAGGTTTCTTTTGTTCTATCATACAATGTAAACGCAAATTCACCGTCAAGTTTATTAACAGTTTCTTCTATTCCGTATTTATCGTAGCAGTAGAGAATTGATTCACAGTCAGAATCTGAAACAGGTTTCGTATTTTCTAAAAGATCTTTGTAGTTAAAAATTTCAGCATTCGCCGTTAGCCAAATATCCTTATTGGGTAGCTTAAGTGGCTGATTTCCTGCGTCTGACAAGCCCATAATTGCGAGTCGGTGGAAGCACATAGCTATATTTTTTAAGTCAAGAATATTTTTTGAATCCGGTCCTCTTTTATTTAATAAATCAAAATATTTAATAAACTCTTGTATTACATAGTTACCTAAAATCGTCCAGACACAACACATTACTTTTTATAGTAATACTCTATGTATATCTAATACAAAAAAATAAGATCATCTATTCCATATTTATAAAACATAATAAATACTTCGCTATCCATCAAAAAAATATATTTTGTAGTTTCCATATATTATATTAGATAGTATGATTAATACAAACTCTACTGTAGAGGTTTGATGTTACGTATATTCTTTTTATGAAACCATAGATATTGTGTAATCTTATAAAGAATATCTGCTGGAATAGTGTGTGTAGATCTATTACAACTGTATATTATTAATATGTTACGATATTGTACATTAGGAATTAATTTTTCAAACTTCTTGGCTAATGTAGATGACCTTATTATAAGAAAAGGGACATTGATAAATCGTCGTACTTCTATACGTCCATAAGCACACATCAATTCTTTAATACGTTTTTTGATGATACATACCTGTATGTATGAGAACTGACTGCGCATAAACTTACTATATCTGTCTTTGTAATCATATAATTCTGTAATTGATAAACTGTTGTAATAATTGATTAAACCGATCTTCATAATCCCAAATAGCTTTTCGGCCAACTCATGATATGTAATTTGATCCAATGTATCCAGTAGAACATATACAAGGTGATTATTTCTTACAATCATTAAAGCTTTGATAAAAGCTTCTAACTTCGTAATAAAGTTAGTATAATATAGTTTATTATGTAATCTCTTTGTAAACTTTATTACTACTTTGTCACGAACTTCTTTATATAGATCACTTACTATATAAAATCTCTTAGATACACTATACCCTTTTGCTGCTGCTAATTGTTGATCAATATCATTATTTACTAGACGTCTTGCTTCTAATATACGATCCCGTCTTCTCTTTATAAATTCTGTATCCCTTCCCTGCCTCTTCAAAAATTGAACGTGAAGACCTATATCAGTTTTTGCGTCTCGTATATAACCATTTAGTATTGTCTTAAACATATGTTTGTACTCTTTATTAATAGTATGGATTCTGCACATCAGGAATATAAAGAAATGACGAGATTGATATTCATAAGTTTGTTTTATGATACACCACTTATATATTCTAATATACATTTTAAAATTATCATCTATCAACTTACGATTAATGATTGCGTCTTTTCTGTATGAATTTAGAAATCTTATGCGTCCGTCAACTACTCTAGCTCGTCCATCTTGATTAAGATGACGTGTAGAATAGCATTTAAAATCTACTGAGGTTGAATTGTGAAATGTTGATACTACAAGGTTCTCGTTATTTATCGCTTTTTTTCTACCCTTTCTCATATTCGATTGATGTGGATAGGAATAGTATAGTTGCCTAGTCAAATGGTACAAAGTGTCATTTGTATTTCAATCGTTGGTTACTATAAAAATAAAAAATTCATTTTTTTCATAATATATTATATCAATGGTAGAGGTATATGAAAAACCAAAAGATAAATTTTTTTGTACTATATGTGGCAAAGAATTTAATTGTAGCGTGTTAGAACATTTAATGAGTCATAAAAATCCTCATAAAAAGACATTACCTCTACTATATTCATAAATAATATAGTTTTGACATATTGTAAATGTAAACAAATCCGTCTTCTCCTGCGGATACTAAATACTTTCCTGACCTACTCATATCAAGAGAATTTACTGGTCCAAAATGAGTATTAAATGATCCAAGTTTATTTTCAAATACGACAGAATAAAAAGATATATCAAATTTTGAACTTTCTGAATTAGTAACCAAACTACTTTCAATTCCTCCTGCCAAAATAACGTGATCTTTAACTTCGTCATTTACTAATATACTTTGATTGACTGGAAATGAGTTTTTATATTCTTTCAAAATTATTAGATCTCTTGGATCTAATAATTTAGCTGTTTGATCAGAGCCTGCTGTAATTAAAGTTTTAAAATCTGTAGAAAATCTTATAGATTTACAATTACCATTATGAATTTGAGCAACTATATTACCTGTACTCGTAATTATGCTAATATTACCTTCTTCGTCACATATATAAATCTTACTATCATCTTCATTAAAGATCGCAACATTAATTTTTATATCACTTTCATATACTACTTTTTGACTTGATTCAGTTACTACTGTCACTTTTGGTATTTCACCAAATAAATTATCTGTAACTATAACAAAAGTATCTGATTTATTTCCGAAAGACACAAATCTCGATGCCGATTCGTGTTCTATCTCTTTAAGTAATTCTCCAGTAGTTAAATTCCATAAACGAGTAGATTGATCTGCAGATCCTGTTACTAATAGATTAGAATCTTTATTAATATCTACACTCCATACTGCTCCTTGATGATTGTATATACCTAATAACTTTCCATCTTCTATATTCCATAGAGCAGGAGTTTTATCTTTTGATGATGTTACTAAATACTTTTCGTCAGGACTAATCTTTACAGAACATATAGATCTCATATGAAAATGTAACTTTATTGGTTCTAATTCAAACAATCCACTCTGTGAATTCATATAATTATCTAAATCCCTTTTTGATAAAATATCCATACTATATAAAAAAAATATATAGTATTAAATAGATTCATCTATTCTTCGGAATCCTCCTCAGATTCCTCTTCTTCTTCATCAGACGATGAATCTTCTTTAGCAGTTTGAAATCCACTTCCTTCTGATTCATTTAATTTATCTTCATATAAGCTATCCACTTTACCAAAGAATTTTTTAAGTTTGTTAAAATCTACATTCTTTTTACTAAATTTACAACAATTTCCTTTTGGAATTAGACCATTTATTTTAGCGTGTCGTACAGCTGATTTACCATTTGATATTTTATCAAAAACTATAGCATTTTTATTTCTTTCGAATTGTTTAAGATAACTTAATTTTCCTGCACGAGTACCAATTTCATTACCATCGATATAAATAATAACACCTTCTTTGTTCTGTTTTTCTTCATTGTTAAGAATCTTAAATGTTTTTTGGGCTATATTAGTAATATAATCAATCTTCTGTATCATTGTAATATTTTGTTCTTTAATTCCATTATTTTGTTCTTTAATTTGTTCATTAGTTACTTTATTTTGTTCTTCCATCTCTTTTAACTTTTTCATAATAGAATCAATCTTATCATCTTTAGCAGATACTTCCTTTTTAAGAGTTCCATTCATTGCTTCGAGAAGTTGGTTTTTAACTATTTCCTTTTCTCTAACAATTAATGAAACTTTAATAGCATATTCAGGAGATATCCATTGAGCAACTTGAATAGCTATAAGATCAGGAATATATGTTCCTCTCAGTAAATCCGCTGTTTTTTTGTCTATATCTAAACCTTCAAACGACTTTACTTCAAAACAGCAGTCTTGTTGCCTCTCCGAATTCGGAGAGGCAATATTTTTTATATAATAATTCATAAGGTCTTTAGAACTGTTATTTTCTTTCCATTTGAAAAAGTTCTTACCTCCATATTTACATAATTTAGTGATATTTAATGTATTATTTTCAGTATCTATAATGACTTTAAAGTCACCTAATTTACCATAGTAAAATTTACCTGCTATCTGCTTTGTGGTAGGATAATCCGACATAGTTATATATTATACAAAAATATTGATTCAATTATTTTTAAGGCTATAAGACTATTTAGCTCTATTTATAGATATCAAAAGTATGTCTATTTTCCGACACACTTTAATGATTCTAATTATCTATAATACTATTGATATATGAGACTAAATTATCATCTGTCGCCATAATAGTATGTTATAAGATATATGAATTCAATTTTTCGAATTCAAAAAAAATAACAAGTTTATAATATAGAATGGATATTCCACAGATTTTAATTTTTATATTGGTAATAGTTGTATTTCTATGTCAAAAAATGATAAAGGGTGGAAATATATATATACCTTATAAGTATGCAAACGATAAATCTCAGTATCTTCATGTACCACCAAAGTCTGCTAATAGACCATATGCTTCTAGACCACATAGTGATACATACTTTGCGAAAAAAGCCATAAATGATATATTAACAGATATATATTATAAATCATTTGCTGGGGATTATGAACAAATATTAGATTTATATAAAATAAGTAGTTATTCTATAGAATATGCTAATGCGTTATCAAACGCTTTTGAATTTGATGTGGTAGCTAAAGGAGGGTTTCCGTTAAATAACTTTCTCAATATTATTAATAAAATCAATGAGAAAACTGGAACACCAAGATTCCGTGCTAGTATATCTGATATAGATTTTACTTGTATAGTGCGAGATAAACGAACAAGGAAACAGATTACCGATTTCACACCTGACAATGAAAACCCCGAAAATCCTAATAATTTATATTCTACTTTATACCTGGAATGGTTTCACTATTTTTCATCTATAATGAAAAATATCTATACTAAACATTTAGATAATGTCGAAAGTGCTATGAATGATATATATCGTGATTCTGAATCATATTACAAACTATTAACATTAATAATTTATAATTCAGTAAATAGACGAGAATCGCCATTAAGAAGATTAATGTCACCAGTAATCATAGAACTTTTACTTAATAGCACATTAGTAGATATACAAGAAAGGATAGATAAAAGATTAAGCGAAAAATATCCAGATGAATTGATAGATCCTTTAATTAGTTGGATAAGTAGCAATAATATAAAAATAGATATAAAATTATTACATAGTAAGAATATAACTCCTGAAGATAGTAAAGAAATTAAAAAAGCTCGTTTTATAATTGGTCAGTCATTTATGGCACCGTCGCAATATCATATTGATAATTTTGAAAAATCGCTCGATACACATGGCATATTTTTAACACCTAATATAGTAACAAGAACTGACTCTATTAATGTATTTCCATTATATAGATGGGGGTCTTTAATAAAAATAAAACTAGTGAGAGGAACTACTGAAAATATATTAGTCGATTATTATAATCTTAATATTATTGATATTGTAATGTCTACAAATTTAGTAAAAAGTAATAAGTACGACAGACATTATAATTTAGAAAATGGATTCAGACCTTCTCGAAATATATTAAAAACTACAAAATTAACCAATAATCCATTACCTAGTATACCATCTTTACCAGGAACTTGTTTTAAGTTATGCGACATATCAGAATATTTAATAACTGATATAATTAATATTTTATTTTGCCAAAACATTATATTAAATAATGCACCAAAAGTAGAAAAAAGATTTGAAAGATTAATACGTGATTCTTTATTAAATACAATACTAATATTAGATGATGATAGGGTATCTGGAATATCATTATCTGAAGTAGATATTGGTAGTACATTTGAAATATTTAAATCTATGATAATAGAATCATTTAATTATATACCGAAAAATGATCATATTAGAGATTATAGGAATTATAAATCACAAATAAAATCAAATAGAATAGATGATAAATTCCCTTTACTATTCCTTATGTGTTTAGGTATAAGAAGAACAATGATTATAATTAACGCATTGAATAGTGATAGAAGATTCATTTTTCCTAAAGGAGATTTTTATGAATATTTCGAAATATGTAATAAAAATTTACTCAAAGACTCTACAGATATTCCTGTTAGTAGTAAGCTTATAAAATCTGAATATCCTACTGATAAAATACATGAAATTATAATTATTACGTTAGATAATTTAGAGATTTTTATTAAGTCTAAAACTATAGATTTTATAAGATCTCCCAGCACTAATCCAAATTATACGGAACGACAACAGTCAACGATCGGTGTTAAATATATACCTATACCAGATGTTTCACCAATGATATATGTAGGAAATAATACTTATCAGATACAACGACAAAAACGTAGACTATAAAAAGAATAACTAAATTATTCTAATGTTTTTTACTAAATGGTATTCCGTGTTTTATTCTATTAGTAATATTCTTGTGTTCTTTGTATGACATCCAACCCTCATCTTTAAGTTTACTGAGAACACATTTTTCGTGTTGTAAGTATTCTGTATGCCATAACGGAGGAGGTAATCTTTTCGGTTCAGGCTCTTCGCATGGAGGAAGTTCGTCATCCTCATCGTATGGTGGAGGTGGACTTTCCTCTCTTTCCCTTTTTTGGGTAGGTTCGGGAGGAATGTAATCTTCCTCTTCGTACGGAGGCGGAGGTGTTTCTTCCCTCTCTCGAGTTGGTTCGGGAGAGATATCATATTTTAAATTATATATTTTATCATATAGTGTATTGTCGGTACTTGACATAGTGAGATATACAAAGACAATTTATATTCACAAATTTGTTTGAATGATAATCTGTAATTATAAAACGTTGGTTATTTAAAAAAAATAATATTCAATTTTTTTAGTAGAGACTAATAATGAGTTTTTATATTATAAAAAAGTATATTCAATTATATTCTAATCTAAGTCCATCGGTATTGTAAATGTTTCGTTTATAAAATCATTCATATTCTGTGTCTTCATAGAAAGATTACACGTAGAACATATAGGTCTAAGATTTTCTACGGTATCGTGTCCTCCATTCTTCACCGCTATTACGTGACCGGCGTGAAATGAATCTTTACTTATTTCGTTATGATTACAGCATACACATTTAGCGATACCTTTCTCTCTGCCTATATGTATATCCCAAATCTGTTGTTTTAATGGTTTAGGTATCGTCTTACGTTTTGGTGGCATACTATATTAAAAAAGGTATAGATTCAATTTTTATAAAATTGAATTGATAACTTTTTTTAATATAATATGTCTAAGATATCAAAAGAGGATGTTGATGCTATAATGATACGTATTGAATCGGTTATATCATCAGAAGATGAATATAATAAAATAAGAGATCTTCTTACAAATACAGAGATAACTACAAAATTAGGAGATATAATAGATAGTATAATTGCTATTAGCAAAAAGAGAGATAGAGAAGATGATGATCTACCTCCTTCTAAAGTAAATAAAAAATAAGAATTAATATAACTTATATTTTTTTATAATATATAATGAAAATTCCTTTAGGTTTACTTTATGGAGTACTTACGTCTGTGGTTGTTGTAGTACAAAAAAAGATGTAAATATAGTTCTTGGGATATGTCATTTATTTACTGATGACGATTTAAATGAAAAAATGAGACGATGTAAAAAAGAAACTAAAAGATGTATTTGTTGATGATAAAGATTTAGGTAGTCAATTGAGTGGTAACACTAGTATGGGAACAGTCGGTGAGGGATCAAATTTTACATTTATAATACCCTCTACTGGATCTTTAAAAATGTGTACAAAAGACCCCGACTATACAAAACTTACCACCACTTATAGTAGTGAAACTGCTGTGATGGATGGTACGGTATTAAAAGTAAATGATAAAAAATTAAATGATCTTGTTTGTAAATAGTGAAATCATATCTTTTTAGGACACCAAATCTTTGGATTTACAAAATATGTAACACAAAATGCTAATTCCGCAAATGCCACAGTTCCCAAAAATAATAAAGAATTCTTTTTATTAACTGTTATACAGTCTGTTGCTATCAAAGCAAATACAAGTATAAATATGTAAGATCCAAGCATCGGTGGCCAGCTCCTTTCTAATATTTCTTTCTTCTTTTTGTCCATACTATATTAAGTCTTTCCTTACATTCATTAAAACTATACCCAACTTATTCTTTCCAATATTACTTTCGGGAGTCCACTTTAGATCTAATCCATCTCCCCATAATTTATCATTATTTGTATGTTCACAGATGATTAAATCGCCTGTATCTAATAATATCTTTTTTAAATCAGGATGTTGCGAGAACTTGGCTTTAACACCATTATACATAATATCATCTTTCACAGATTCCCAATCGGCTCTTATAGGATATCTTCTTGTTCGTCCTAACCTTTTTGTATCTGTAGGAGTAACAGCGTTTATAATACGTTGTTGATATTCAGTATTAGGAAATTTCTGAGATTGGAAATGGTGTTCCACAGTTTGATAAGTAATTCCTTCAATAACGAATGGAGCCTTATAGAAATTTGAAAATACACCGTATTTACAGCGCAATGAATAAAACCATAAATGAGTCATAGGAGCTTGCGTCATTGGTATATATAAAAAAATATGTATTCAATTTTAATTTACGACGTTTTTCTTATATCTTTTCGGGATTCCCTTATATTCACTTTGTTCAGACGAATAGACTCGAGCTAACGTGAAGAAATAATCAGATAATCTGTTAAAGAATTTTAAAATATCTAAATGTATATTGTCTTTTGCTACAAGCTTTCTTTCTACCTCTCTGGTAATCAAACGACAATTATGACTTTTGATTTCAAAATCTTCATTCCCAATTAATAAGAATTTTGTAAGTTTTGGTAAAGTTTCTGTTATATCATCTATTTTTTCTTCCATTTCTGATAAAACAGCATCTGTATCTAATTCATAACTATCAATATTGGGTTGTTGTAAAACTCCACTGATATAAATCAAAATACGCTGAAGGTCTTTATGGTATGTATAATCAGTATCTAATGCTCCAATAGCTACATTTAGAGAATCTATACTACCTAATATATCAAATAAATCATTATCTTTTTTTATACCCGATTGAGTAAGAGTGGATGTAAATCCTGTATCACCCTTTTTTGTATAAATCTTAGACATAGTTATATTAGATAAATCATAGATTTAATTATTATTGTAAGAAAAAATAAATACTATATATTACAAATAACCAAGGCTATAAAAAATAATATTATTTTTTTATCTTATATCTATATTACCACAAAGATTTGCCAGAAGATAATAAATCACAATCAGCCTTTGTCGAATCGTTTTCAAATGATAATGAATCACAATCAGCCTTTATCGAATAGTTTTCAAATGATAATGAATTACAGTTAGCCTTTGTCGAATCGATTTTAAATGATAATAAATCACAATCAGCCTTTGTCGAATCGATTTCAAATGATATCTTTTTATTTCCCTTATTTGCTGTGTTAAAAGCATGAACAATATTATAAGCATTATCAATATCATCCATATACTGTTTAGAACCCGCGAATGGCTTCTCTTTCAATTGTTCTTCTAATTGTTTTTGTCGTTTTAACATCTCTTCCAGATGTTTATTACGCTTGTCTAATTCTTGTTTAGTTACATCTGATACTCGTATAGACATAAGATAATCAAACTTTTTGTTTAATTCGAGTTTCTCTATCAGTTCATCTGTTGTATATTTAGATTCTGTGTTGAGAATCGTGGAATTAATCCTGTCGAATTTGTCTTCATCCAAGATTTTGTTTATCTCGGCATCTTCCTTCTTTTTTATTTTTTCGATTTCATCACATTCTATGAATTTGATAACATTCTGTTCTAAGACAATCTTGTATATTAACAAGAGTAGTTCTCTATCAATCTTCAATTTGTATTTATTCTTATTTAGATCGAAGCATCTTTTGAGAACCTTGTATGCTGTATCAAATTGTTCTATAATTCCGTGTTCGTTAATGAAGTTGATATGTTCCTTCATATAACATTCAAGTCTTAAGAATTTATCTATTGATCCATATTTTTTGGGGATCTTATCAATAGCTCCTGGCTTTAATTCCACCTTAATGGATACTTCATCTGTAGTATGATTAAATATATCAGAAACAATATCTTCATCGGCTATCAACGCTAATTCTACAGCTTTAGGTGTAACTGTTAGAGGTAATTCTGTTATATGGAATACATCAGTTTTACCCTCTTTTAATTGTTCGTATTTACCTTTCATATAAACCTTTTCAACTTCTTCTACAGTTTTGAATTTTAACTTACCTTTGAAATGTTCTTTAGATAGAGGAAGATTCTTATCTTTTTCTGTAATTTCTTCATCTTTACATAATTTCTTTAATACGTCACATACGGCTTTGATATCTCTTGGATATACATTAAGAGACCAAGCATATGATACTGACTTCTGAAATTCGAGAATAGGCAATGGAAGAGTAGGAATATAATACTTTGGTTCTACTTCAATTCCATCCGAAAAGCTTTTTAGCAAAATAGGAAAGTCGTCTTTCCTAAACATAGCTTCTGCTATCTTTTTGTTTAAGGAAGCTCCTACATACCTTGCCTCTCCTGCGTCTTTTCCTTTTCTATTTCTTGATCCTAACTGACCATCGCCTATCAGTAAAGGTATCATATTTGAACCTGGAAACTTATGTGTCATCTTTATGATAGCTCCTTGAATAGAAGCATCGCCGTGATGATAAAGATATTCAAAAGCTACACGACCACCCGCTTGAAATACTTTCATAGGAGATGTTTGATTATGTTTGTAAAATGATGTGAAACATTTCCTTCTTACTGGAGTTAGATTATCTAATCCAGGAAGAGTTCTTTGCATAGCATATATCTGAAATTCTTTAGTATTCTTATCTAAATGCCTATCGCATAATAAATATTGTTCATTGTTCATCTGATATATTTCTTCTACAGAGAAATCAACTACAGGAGTAGCTAATACCTCTTTTCTACTTGAAGAATCTTTACCGAAATATACTTCAAATTGACTTTTTGTATCTTTACCAGATTTGATTTTTACAAGATCTGAGTCAAATCTCTCTGACATAGATTTAATGTATTTATCATCGTGACCAGCAAGACCCTTGATATAAGCAATCTTAGCATCTTTAGGCATTTTTGGTTGCCATTTCTTAAATTCCTGTTCAAACTTAAATTCCTTTAATACTTTACCTGAATTATTAGTAACTCTAAGAATAGGAGAATTCCATATATTGAGTATTCCGTGTTTGAATATATTTGGCCAAAGACGATAGAATACTTGTAGAACAAGACTACAAATATTTCCTATACCGTCTAAATCGGCATCTACACAGATTACTATCTTATTGTAAGATAGACTTTTCAGTTCTTCTTTAGTCTTATAAGTTTTAGTTGGATCTATCTTTAGACACTGAACTAATGCTCCAAATACCTTTGATTCATAGAATTTCTCAGATGCTAATTCAACAGTATCTCCTTCTTCATCTACATCTTCTGTAATTCCTTTTGCTATGTTAGAGGGAACTCCGCCTAAAGAGAAGATACCTGTATTATCAGAAGTATATTTACTACCCCCTTTAGCAAGAATTCTCTTTAATAATAACATTGCCGAATCTCCTTCTGCGATAAATAGAGTTGTATCTCCCTTTAACTTCTTTGCGGCAGTGTATTTGTCATATATAGCTTTCTTATCTACTTTTGGCTTAATAGCCTTTTTGAGATCTACGACTTTAGATTTTTCCATAATCTCCTTTGATATCTTAGTGATAACTGAGTCTTTGAATGTAAAATCTTTAAAGTCTGTCTCTCTCATTTCTAACTTATCCTTAGATTGATTACCCCAATTTTTGATTAGGATATTACCAGTAGCTACTACACATAGATAGTTTTTACAATCTAACTTCTTATCTTTATCCTTATCTTTTTGTAATTCTTTGAGCTTTATATTGATAGCTCTTGTTAGATGTGTAATATGCGTTCCGTCCGAAACTACTACACCATTGACTATAGAAGTAGTTATGAATTTACCAGTACGAACCTTTATGGCATAGTCTATATATTCTTTTGAATCACTCTTTGTTTTGATGATAGGATATGTTTCTGGTCCATCAGGTTCGATACTATCAATAAGACTTTTTACTCCTTCTGTCTTAAATTCTTCTCCATTAAAAGTTACTACAACCTTTTTGTTATGTAAGAATATAGCAAGATGATAGACCCGATATCTAAGAATATCTATAAGATCTATCATATCATTTTTCGATGGAGGATTAGAATAACCAAACCTTTTATAATGCGGTAAGAATTCTATCTGAGTATAAGATTCGTCTTCATATGGTTCGATAGTGGGAGGTTCGATATCAAGTTCCATTTTACTTAAGTTCATTTCAAACTTTTGCTTATATACATCCTTTTTGGAAACAGTTTCTAACCTGAACCAATCAGAATGGATAACAGCAAGTTTAATACCAATACCGTTACAACCACCAGTATCTCTACCTTTACCACTTTCATCGTCATCTAAATTTGATCCACATCTGAAGTTAGTAAATATCAATTCTGGAGTACGAATCTTACGATCTAAGAATTTACTACCGTCTTTATGTACCTTATGAGGAATACCCTTACCGTTATTTCTGATAGTAATTATACCTGATATCTGATCTATATTTACATTGATTTCAGTTACCTTATTCTTCTTAAGAATCTGATCGCTGGCATTGACTATTCCTTCATCTATACACTTCAATAGGCAAGGAGAATGTTCTAATACTGTTTTATATACATCCTTTAAATTACTCTTTATCGCATATTTCTTATGAACTCTTTCAAAGACTCCACTATTAGCAGTACGATGAAGATTAAATTTGATATCATTTTCAATTGTAAAAATGTCAGCGGATGCCATTATAGACTGTATATAAATATAATTATGAATTCAATTAAATATAAGGAGGTATAAAAGTATTAATTAACATATGGATATCATCTCAAAAAAAATGAATTTTGTAATTACAAAGTAACCAACGATTTTAAAGCTACAGTTTCTGTATTTTATTGGGACACTTCGTGAAGTGACGCTTGGTGAAGACTGGCAAGATGGCGGCATCGGCATCGTCTCGTCCCGCCAGCCCATCGGCTCGGTCGGCTAACGAAGGAGCCGACGGAGCCTCTCAGAAGCCGAAGACGTGGAATGATATATGCAGTGATGATGAGGCTGCTATGGATGATCACGCTCAGCAGGAAGATTCTCTTCCTGATGCGTATAAGGAGGGACCTCATGGGACGATGATTATCCGCGTCGATAAGATGAAGATGTGGCTTCTCCGTCGCTACAAGAATATGAGTCCAGATGAGCTCAACGAGAGCATCCTAGACCTATCGAAGCACACCGTCCGTGAGCCCGTCCAGCACGAAAAGTTCAACAGACCCGATAAGAAGAATCTGTGTTGCTGGCATCTCTGGAGGCATGGAAAGTGTAACAAAAGTGCCGATGCCTGTAAATTCGCACACAACACGAAGCTCCCGGTGGCGCCCCAGCCGGGACAATTCTTCGGGATGACTCCGTGCAGGTTTTTCGCGCGGGGCGACTGCGAGAAGGGGGACTCTTGTCCCTTCGATCACTCGTGTAGGACGACGTTGCCACAAAATCGTCCTATGCAGCGGATGTCGTCAGGGTATCCTGCTGCGGCGCAGCAGGGGCAGCAGCAGGCGCAGCAGGCGCAGCAGCAGCAGCAGATGTACCATCAGCCGCAGGGGCAGCAGCAGCAGGCGCATCAGCAGCAGCAGGGGCAGCAGCCGCAGCAGGCGCAACCGATGTACCTTCAGCAGCAGGGGCAGCAGGTGCAGCCGGTGCAGCAGGCGCAGCAGATGTACAATCAGCCGCAGGGGCAGCAGCCGCAGGGGCAGCAGCAGCAGGCGCAGCAGGCGCAGCAGCCGATGTACCTTCAGCAGCAGCTGCAGCAGGTGCAGCAGGCGCAGCAGGTGCAGCAGCCGATGTGCCTTCAGCCGCAGGCGCTGCCGGCGTTCATTCCGCAGCCGACTCCGACTCAGCTGCATAACCAGCTCCAGCAGCAGCAGCAGCAGCAACAGCAGCTTCAGCAGCAGCAGCAGCTTCAGCAGCAGGCTGTCCAGCAGCCGTCGAACTGGACATCCGTTTAAAAATGTCACCCCTCCCCACTTCTTTAACTATCAATGGAGAATTGGAGAAGAACACCTCCGATTTGACCGCTTCCATATCTCCACGTAAAAACATACAAATCACCCCATCTCCATGTAAAACGTTATAAATAAAAAAAAAATACTTTTTTTTATATTAATTAACATACGATGATGGGATGATGGGTAAGTACTTACCCATCATCCCATCAAACTAAAAAAAACTGATACATTATTTTTTGTAATATACGTATCATAATGAGTTGGCATCCTCTGAATGAATTCAATAAGGTTGAAGAATTAGAAAAGAAAGTAATAGCTTTAGAAAAAAAATTAGACAAATATGATTTAGTTCTAAGTGTGATTCTTGATGAGTTTAAGAATTATCGAGACCAAGTTAATAAGGTTTATAATGCGCAAGATGTATTAAGTGACCATATTGATATATTATGTGAAAAAGATAAAGAAATACATGAAAAATGGGATGTATTAAATAAAGGTATTAATCTAATATCTACAATGAATAATATACCCAAAGCATCATTTCCTGGAAGAAAACAAATGTCTTCTATATGATATCATAACAGAATCTGGTAACCTACGATTCAAGAATCTACTAAAAGGGATACCTTCTACTCTCGAACGAATAAAGTAAGTTGTATATACACCACATTCATTATTACCAGATTGATGTTGGATATTGTTTGCTTCACATATTACACCACCTCTATCACCTTTATCTTCTCTATATATTTCTATTTTTTTCTTTAGGTCTTCTTGCCATGTACATACCTCACTGCTGGGAGGATCGCCCACAGAATCAAAATATTCAATTGTCCAAGGTACTTCTGAACTCTTTCTACAATCTACAAATATACATACCCAATGTGTTCCACATTTTCCTGATTTACAATTCTTAGTTTTATCCGTATTTATAATACATCCAAAACAAGTCTTATCTCCCGAGTTTATATATTTTTTAATAATATTAAAACTATTAGATAATGATTTTTCTTTACTATTACCTAACCATCGATCTCCACCTTCGGAAAAGTCTGTCATAGTCGTTTTAAAAGGAAAGAATTCTGGGAATTCTTTTTCAATATCTCTTAAAACATCGTCAGTATTGTCGTTACTTAACCAGCCTGTATTATTCCTTGGTCCGTCAGGTTTCAATGGACCTTTACATTCATCATTTAATTCAGATTTAAATCCTAATGTAGAACATATACCCCCTTCATCCATATTGTCTTCTACAACAGAAGATAGAACACATTCTTCTGTAGTACAATTATGTTTAATTATATTTGCAGCTTTCTTAACATTAATATTATCAGTATCTTCTACATTTGCTGGTTTAACATTACCTTTTCTTTTTTCATATGTTTTTACAAAATCTTCAACAAAATCTAATATTTTATCTTTATTATCTGGATTGCATAAACCTTCTTTACTTTTTGCTTGTGCTTGTTCAGTTGTTTCTTTACAAGGACAAGGAGTTGTATATACATCAAAGGTAACTTTTTTAGAATCTTTATCAAACATAGAAGATAATACAGTATCATCTACCATCTCAAGTGGGCTACTAGGATTGCTCATAGACTTTTCAGCATCTTCTACGTGTTGTTTTGATACTTTACAACTTTTGCTATTTCCATCAATAGAACATATTTGTTCAGAACTCTCTTTTAAATCTGTTAATACTTTTGAATCTGTTACTTTAGGAGAAGATCTTTTGTTAAAGTTTCTTAGATTACTACAACACTCTCCTCCATATGCTAATATAGAATTTCTATATCTACTACCGCCTATAATCATTATTATATATTTAATTATATAACTTTAGATTACGAATATATCACGTCTAAATGATTTAGCAAACTGGTCAGGTATTTTAAATTTACTAAAGAATTGATAAGATATACCTTCAAGTCTTCTTCTAATATAAATTAATGAATGAGGACCACATTCTGTAGATGTATATTGATGTCTTAATTTACCAGATACTACTACAGTTTCTACATCACCTTTTAATTTTAACTTATCTTTAAAAGATCTTAACTTATCTGCTAATTTTTCCATAACCTCATTAATCTTATCGTTCGGAGGTGAGCCAGATGAATCAAAAAATTCTACTGTCCATTTTTTTTCTCTCATATCGATAAGTAAAACTACAGCATGCCATCCGCAAATTTTCTCTGTTACATTTACTTGTATAGACATATCAGCTGCAATAACTCTTGTTTGAGGATATTCATCTTTTACTATTCTCATAATTTCTTTGACATCTAATTTATTTTTAGAAATCTTATCATCAGAAAGTATTATATGAGGAAGAGGATAGAAAAAGTCAAATACTTCAGACCATTGTAATAGTACTCTATACGCGTGACGCTCACCATCTGTTCCTACATTAGTTAATCTCGGACCTCTTACTTTGAATCTATCCTTTTCATTTGTAATCTCTTCCGACGTTAGAACTTTTTTTGCTTCTTTTGAATTTAATATACAATATTCACTTGAACAATTTAAAGAAGCGGCTAAACGTCTTATCATATTACTATGTGTAGATCCGTCATTAGGTAGTAGTTCTTGATCTATAACTACAGGTTCTATATCTTCTGTTTCTAATTTATTTAATTTATTTAAAGTCTTTTTAGTTAAACAAGATTTACCAGGGGTAATGTTTAGAGATTCTTTACATGGAAATGGATTCAACGTTGTATATGACAAGATACTCATTTACAATATATATATATATTATATATAATGTTTAAAGTTGAAGGTGGAGGTGAAAAGGTTTATACTTCAAAAGAATGGTATCAATATGAAGCAAATAGATTAATACATAATACTAAAAATATAAAGAATACTTTTCCAGGTAGAAGCTATATTAATGCAGAAGATATAGTAGATCATATAGCTTATTGTAAATATGGATGTTTTTTATTATTAGAAGAATTAAGACATTTAAAGAAAAAATTAAAAATAATTGAAGATCAAATAAAAAACGGATTTTGGATAAAAAAAGATACAGCTTCTGTATCTAAATTAACTAGTGATAATATAAATTTATTTATTGATAACATAACAAATATAACAAAATTAAACGAATTTACAACATTAATTCATGAAGATATTTATATGTCTTACTTCTTCACAACTAGACCTAATATATTCTTACCAGATCCTAAAGTACCCAATTTACCTCCATTGCCCAGACAAACTGTAAATATAGACAATAAAGATAATATTATATCATTAATAAAAGATACTATTCCATATTTAAATATCTTAGAAAAGTATCATATGTCAGTATATAGACTAATATCAGCAGTTTCTGAAGGTTTAGAAGATGTTATAACAAGATAATACTAGCAATCAATATTTATAATAGAATTGTAGTTTATATTTCCATAATCAATATCACTTTCCCAATTAACTCCTAATAATCTACAAACAACATAATTTATTTCATTAACACTAAACATAATAATATATATATTATTATATTATGAATAAAAATTCTATTACTAAATTGATCAAAAATATAGAAAAAAGAGCCAAAGGTCCTGAACAAGGAAGCGACGCATGGCTCGCTTTAAGAGTACCAAATAAAGATAGGAAGAGAGGGAGAATAGGTGGATCGGACATGGCGACTCTATTGAATTTAAACCCATACGGAAGCAGAAAAGAATTAATGCTTTGTAAGCAAGGAAAAAAGAAAGTTAAGATTGACAACGTATTTGTTCACCTAGGAAGTCTTTTAGAAGAAATTACTGTGATCTACTTTGAGAAAATATTTAATACAACTGTGTATTGTAAAAATATTTCTTTAGTAGATCCTACTGGTATTCAGTCTGTTATTTTTAGTCCAGATGGGCTTTGTTGTATGCCATTAAAAAATAACAAAATACAATTAGAACCGATGACGGACGATACAAAATGTTGTCCTGTACTAATAGAAATAAAAAATCCTTGGTCTAGAAAGTTGACAAGGAATGGTGATGTACCCGCGCAATACAAACCGCAAGTGCAGGCGGGATTAATGAGTATCCCCGATACTCATTGTGGCATTTTTATTGATTCTCAAACGAAATTGTGTGAATATCGACAACTCTTTACAGATGGATACAACAGTGAGCTTCATCGTGGCAACAGTCGTATTGATAACGAAGATCAAAAACCCCTCTCAATGGGAATTGTATTATGTTACGGCGAACTACCAAAAGAATTCAATAAGAGATATTGCAAAAAAGTTAAGTTTGATAAAAAAAGTGTATATGATTTTGGATCTGTGACTCAACAGAATAACTGTAGTAATCTCCTAAAATCTATTAAATATAATCAACTTAAAGTTGAGTACCATCCACTTTATAATAACGCAGAAGAAGCAGAAAACGATAGCGAAATAGATAATATAATAAAAGACAAAAATGCTATAGGCATAATTTGCTATAAGATCTATGATATAACATATACTGTATGCTATAGAGATATCGAAATGATCAAAGAAATAAAATCTGAATTAAAGAAATATGGCGAAGGTGACTATGATATTGATGGCGATTATGTAATGCGCAAAAGAAAGAGAAGTGCGAGTAAGCAAAGAACTGGACTCCCTAACCTTCAGTTTGATTTCGATTCAGACGACGGAGAAGAAGGAGACAAGAAATTTACTTTCAGCGATTCTGACGATGACTAAAAATAAATTGAATATATGTTTTTTATATATAAAAGGATGACGGATAGTCAATCTAACGTTATAATGAAGAGATGTCCTCACGGAGGACATCTAAACTCTGAATGTGATTTTATAGGCGCAAAAGGTCAAATAACAAAAAAATATAAAGACTGTAGAGATACTATTAAAAAATGTCAAATAGAAATGAAAAATAAAATTTATTAATAGCCATCGACAGTATATCTTATTATCTTATGACTCATTACTGAAACTGAAAGTCTTTCTATTTCTACGAAAGATCCACTTCTAATACCCATCCATGTCAGGATGGGTTCGAATTCGCATATTTGTGGTATAGTAGATTTATTTTTATATTCTGTATTTAAGTACTCATCTGCTTCTTTTTTAGAAATTAATCGATGTGGAACTATTTCCGAACATACAGGGATTACAAGTTCAAATGTATTATACGGTCTTACTTGAAACCATATATTTTTATATGAACTTTTTAAATCGGCAATAATTTTCTTTACAGTATTTAAACTTGTTGCAGTTCTTGTATTGACATAATTGATATCACAGATATATAATATTTCTTCGAACTTATTAGTACTCGAAATATCTTTTAATTTCTTTTTTCCATCTGCTCCTAATACAGAATATTTCCCATTAGGTAATGTTAATATTATACATATTTTACCTGATTCAATAATTATCATACTTGATGATGAAATATTTTCTATAAATTCATCCTTAGATAATAGATTTGGTTTAGGGCTATCTCTATAATCTAAATATTTGAATAAATTATTATAGAGTATGTATAGATATTTTTTATCCATCGACCTATTATATTAAATATTATTATTTATTCAATTATTTTTTTTTAAATGTATCATATATATATTACTATGACTTCATACTCTGGTGGCAATGGTGAGCTTCTCAGCCAATGCGGTATGGCTATGCTTTTAGCTGTACTTATCACGATCATGGTGCTTCAAGTTTATAAAAACGGAAATGGCACATCTAAAGGCTCTGCTATGACTGCAAGACGCCATAGGGAGAGGATGTCTCCCCAATACCTTGGTAGCACCCCTGGTAAGCAGGTACTTACCGGTCCTATCGGATACAACAAGCTACAAGACAAGCAACTTATGATGCCTCCACATGCTATGCAGAGCTATATCAATCAGATTCATCCGCCTGACACTACATGGAAGACGCCTGGTGCGAATGGTGTAGGACAGTGCTGGGTATCTAGTGTAAACAATTTGCCACACAACAGTGACTTATACTACAAGTGTGCCAACAATTCTTGGTCAAAGGAGGCTATCGGTGAGGCTCTTGCCCTTAGCTCAGTAGGAAGCTACTACCTCCCCAGCGAGGTTGAGGACCAGAAGCTTAACAAGTACGTATCAATGGCTCATGACCCCGTAACTGCCAACTGTATGGATGCTGCGAAACTTAAGCCATACACTCGCTCAGACCCCAGCAGTGGTCTCTGAATGAATTAAACTCACTGTCTTTCATAAACAAGCGCAATATAAAGAGACGCCCATTCTTTATCCCCATCTGATAGAGAATTATATTTATGTTTTTTATGTATATTAAAACCTACCAGATATTCATTATATGTTAATTTTACCTTTAAAGAAAATCCGTTTTCTTTAAATATTTCAGTGATAGCTGTTGTATTAACCAGATATTCTTCATACATTTTGCCTTTAGTAAATGGCAACATTATCGATATTTTTTGTCCACCTGGAGTCATTACCTCATCGGTGTATATTTTATTTATTTTATACTTTATACTATCGTTTTCTATAATAGAATAAGTAGATTTATTTTTTAGTTTATCAAAAATTGCTTCTCCATATGGACATGTTACTACTATATTTGATCCTGTAGTTGTCAATTTTTTACAGAAGTAAGCAAGATTACGGATTGTCTCTATTGATTCTGTAAAATAATGGATACATGAATGCATAAATATAGAACTAAAATAAGTAGTCTCTACTACACTTTTAATTTTACTAATATTTTCTGTATATTCATCATTAATATCTAAAACAAGACCTCTCATAGAAGTTTGTAAAATTGTATTAGATTTTTTTGCCATTTCTAACCATCTACTGAACAATTCAGTTAGACCTGCTTTATCTATATCAACAACAACTAAATTCTTTACTAAATTGTGTTGTATATATTTATATAAATCGCCTCCTCTACCAGCTCCTATATCAAGGACAGATTGTGCTTTATGAGCATATTGATTTATCGATTGAGATTTTATATAACTATTAAAAGCCCTTGTACCACTATAAATATTATCTTCTCCACCGCTATTTAAGAAATATTGATCTTTAGGAATACCGTTATATAAAAACGAAACATCAAAAACATTAATGTGATTAAGAAATGTATAAAAAGCGGTTAAATAACTATTTCCATAATATGTTCCAGGTACAACTTCTTTATCATCTCTAATCTTATGTATGTACCAATTGACATAATAACGTCCATTATTAAATTCAATACAATCGTTTTCCTTACATCCCATTTCTACTATTTTATCATTTATATCTACATCAGATGAATGTGGATGATAGTATTGATATGACAAAGGTACGAATGGCGTGGTAAATTGTATAGGTAAATTTCTGTCTCCTCTATTTATATTGAATAATTGATCATAACCTACATTGGGTACTATTTGTAAATTCTGTCTTAAATTATAAGAACCAGTAGTGTATAAAAAGTATAAATCATGATCTTTCTTTTCTAAATAATTTCCTTTACTTTTTATAAGATTACTTGGACATTTTTTACATAATACGTCTATAGTTTGATATTTAACAGGCTTCCATTTAAATGTTATAGTATTTTTATAATTCTGTTTTGTATTTACAAATATTAAGCCATCTACTTCATATTCTGTAGAAGATAATTTATCTTCTATTTGTCCTTTATATCTTTGAGGATTAGACAAAGATAAATAATTAGCTTCTACAAAAGTAAAATTTGGTATATTTTTTCTAAGAACTTCGCAACAACTTTTTATAAAAGGAATTCTGTGTTCTATACCTATTTGTATTTTTTCTTCGTGATATTTTACAATATCAAATATTACAAATGTCTTTTTTGATTCTATGTACTCAGCATCTACTATTAATTCTTTATTATATTTTGGTAAATCATATACATCTATAAGATCAGGATCTCTAATCACGAAAGCTTTATTATTATTCACTGATATTACAGATCGTATACCGTCAGTTTTTTCTTTTAGTAAATATGTGAGAGGGGGATACATATCAAGATATTGTTGTTTTGTTAAAACACGTACCTGAGGCAAAATATATCTTAATTTTAAATTAGTTATAGGACTTGCCCATCTTATAGAAGATGAAATCGAATTAATGACATTAGATATTTTTAATGTTTCTTGTTCAAACATAATGTTACTTTCTATATTTGGATTATCTAATATAAATGGCATTATAGATATCTTTTTAATTTCTGCTTCTGATATATTTTTGTTATCTATATATTCTATTTCGACTGAATATTTATAAATGTGAGGTCTCTTTGATATAACTTCCAGTAAATCTTCAAATGATGATATATCAGTAAAGAATTCTTTAAAGGCTAATTTAATAGAAGAGGAAGCTGATTCACTTTGCCTTATTATAGTCATATCTACGCGCCAATTTTTATGATTTTCTAATACATATTGAAAACGTCTTTTTAGTAAAATTACAGAAGGATTCTTGGGTATATCTGCTTCATTTACATTCTCTTCTTTACTTAAATTAACTGTATATTGTCCAATAAGATTTTTATCATGTGTTTTAGCAATAGTTTCTTTTCTGTATGGAACGGATACATCACTCTTATTATTAATTATACTCACTCTTGTTCCTATCTTCACTTGATCTTTATACTCTATAAAATCAATAAAGTTATCCTCTGTTAGTTTTAATTTTCCTCTAATAGATTTAATTAAATCTAGAATACTTTTCTTTGCTAATGATTCGGTTTTATACCTAACTTCTACTTCATATTTTTTACGTTCTTTCTTATCTATTTTATTATATTGTTCATAAACATTCTGTTCAGAGTTATTAGATCTCTTCATGATCGTATATATTAAATTAATATCTATTTAATAGTACCATTATAATATTGAGTCCATAACTTACGAATATCATCTGCTGTATAATCAGGTATTATGTATAATATATTTACGTATTTATTGATTCAATTATAATTGAATCCTGAAAAAGTGGTAATATATCATGAAAGTGAAGTTTATTCTATACCACGAAGATATGGATATTAAGTTTAAGTCTAATGGAGGAAAGGGTCAATTTAATGATACAGAAAACCTACTTTATTATCTAACCAAGAGAACTTTGGATAATATAGCAAAATTGTATAATATTTACTTTAATGCACTGAGATATACTCATAATTCTCAATATATACGAAGAATTATACATATGTATGAATATTATAAGAAAAAAATAACAAGTCTCTATCTTTCATATAAAAGAGAGCGTATTCATAATATTGAAGTATCAATAACAGAAGAGTTATCTCGAAATGAACTTTATTACTACTCGTAAAATAATTGAATGTATATTTTTGTGTAATATACATGCAGCAGTCTAAACGAATCTATAACGTAGCAGAAAGTATTAAAGATGGCACTATAAAAGGAAAATTTGTTGATGATAGAAAGAAATTTGAATTTGAGCCAGTTAAGAATATTGACGCTAAGAACAATGAGTCCACTTGGACAATATCAATTTCTGCGTTTGATACCGAAAAGGATAAAAATATAAGAATTGATCCAGTATATTATACTCCCCCGATTTTATCTCAACCACCAAAAAATATAATCACAAAGATTTATGTTACAATTAAACGTCATACGGGTCACGTACAAACGAATGAAGATACAATTGTAGAAGTTGGAAAGAATTTGGGGAAGGCGAATGCGACAACTCCAATCTCGCAAGCATTTGTAGAAGCTTATCGTAAATGGTTTAATAAAAATAAAATGGCTAACAAAAAGAGTGCAGATAGTCTTACTCAAAATGTACGACCATTTCCAATGTTATTGAAAAAGACGGGAGTGACGAAAAAGGCAACATTAAATGAAGAAGATTTTAAAAGAGGAGTGATTGTGCAACCCAAACTCGATGGAATTCGTACTGTGGCTCATATGTTATCTGATCAGACAATTGAGTTTTATTCAAGGAAAGGACTTGCTTTCACGGGGTTGGAAAATATTATAGCGGAAGTCTGCCAGATGATAATAGGACAAAATGAATACAAAGATACTGAGATATATCTAGATGGTGAAATATTCATAAATGATGTACCTCTCCAAGAGATCTCTGGCGCCATAAGAGGTGAAAATAACAAATTAAAAGAGAAACTCGAATTCCATGTCTTTGACTGCTTCATCATAGATAAAGAACTTACGCAAAAAGAACGCTTGGATCTAATTAAAAAAATGTATAAAAAGAAATTTAAATATGTTAAGCTTGTGCCCACTATAATTGTTCATAATCAGAAGAATGTTGATGATATATACAAAAAATTCATCGATGAAGGGTTTGAAGGCGCGATAACTAGAAGATTAGATGGCTTATACCGATTTGGTATTGGAAGTCAAAGATCTAGTGATGTTTTGAAAATTAAACCTTATAACACTGACGAGTTTGAAATAGTAAATTACAAGGAAGGAAGAGGTAAAGACAAGGGTGCTGTTACATTTGTATTAAAGACTGATAAAGGAATTGAATTCTCGGCTGTACCTAATGCGACACTAGAAAGTCGGAAAGCTCTATTCAAAAAATTTGAAGATGACGAAACAGAGTTTAATAAAAATTACCGAGGGAAAATGGCAACTATACAATACGCAGATCTGTCAAAAGATAATGTCCCAACGCAACCAAAGTACGTATCGATACGTATTGATTAAGAATAAAAAATATACTAACAAAATAATTAAATATATATATTTTTTTTATATATAAAAGGATGACGGATAGTCAATCTAACGTTATAATGAAAAGATGTCCTCACGGAGGACATCTTAGACCCGAAAGTGATTTTATTGGAACAAAAGGGCAAATAGTAAAATATTGTAAAGACTGTAGAGATGCTGAGAAAAAATGTAGAGCAAAAAGGAAAAATAAGAAGCCATCAGATGGAAAGAAACTTTGTATGTATAATCATTATGCTGAAATAGAGTTATTTGAAGGTGATAATAAAACTTGTAATCCTTGTCTTAAGAAGAAAAAGGAAACTAGTGATTTAAAAGTATCTTTAGGAAAAGAACAAGCAAAAAAAGAAGGTAAGAGATATTGTAGAGACTGTAAGGAAAATAAAGAAATAGAAGAATTCAACAATAATAGTAGTATTTGTATTAAGTATTATACAAACAATAAAACAAGACTGAAAGAAAGATATGAAAAGAATAAGAAAGGATTAAAATAGGGTAACGAAGTATGTACAGCTTGTAACAATCAATATCCATCTGATCATTTTATTAGAGCGAATGGTGAAAAAACTAAAAGGTGTCAACATTGTCGATATGTAAATAATACTTGGCATAAAAGAAAATATAATGAAGATGAAAAATATCATATAATAATTCTATTACGTGCTAACACAAAACATATATTCAACAAAAGAGTTAAAGATGAACATACTATGGAACTAATAGGATGTGATTTAGATCATATAACAAATTGGTTATATTTTCAATTAGAAAAGAGAAGGATGAAAATACAGAATATCATCTTGATCATAATAAACCAGTCTCTTCATTCAATCTGGAAGACCCAGAAGAAAGAAAGAAATGTTGTCATTGGACGAATTTAGAATGGTTAATACAGAAGGATAATAATAAAAAATATGATACAATTCCTACAGATGAAGAGATAGAAGAAAGACAAAAATTAATAGAAGAGTTTAATGAGTTATGAGATGATGGTAATGATTTATCACTACCATCAGATACAAAAATACTATTTTTTAACTAGTACGTAGTAGGCTTTTATTTTTACAAGAATCTATTATACTAATGAATAGTTTTTAACTAGTACGTAGTAGGCTTTTATTTTTACAAGAATCTATTATATTAATAAATATTGTTTTCCATTATCATTTATTATAAATTTTTTGTTTTTAATAATCAAAATAGATTTATTAATAACACCATTAGCAGTTGGCATTATTAAAATATAAATAGTTAATGATAAATTCAAATTCAAATTCAAATTCAAATTCAGCTTTAGTATCGATGGTTACTGTTTTATAGGAAAATTCATTTTTTTTTTGATCTGGTATCTATAGAGGGTACCCTCTATAGATACCAGATTATAGATCATTAATAATATCCATAGCAGATTTTGTATGCTTTTTAACGAATTCTGTATTTATGACAATATTGCTATAATTAGTTCCTACTTTAGGTATAGAGCCAAGCATAACAGGACCTGTCACATTATTAGTGGTCTCTTCTACCCCCATTCCTGCTGCGCTCATTAGAACCTTTGACGCGGCATAGCCACTCGCCATACCCAAAGTCTTATTCTTCTCACTTCTGATAGCCCGTTCTATCGCCTTGATCTTTCCTGACCACGTAAGGATATCGGCATATATACTAAGGTGATGATAGGTAGGACTCTTACCTTCCATAACGGTAACCATCTGCTCAATAATTCTACTTCTGGCAGCTTCAATACCAAAGTATTCGTAAGTATCCATCACACTTCCTATATGTAATTCATTAGTATCAATAGCCAATTCTTCTGCGATTTTGATAATATTATGAATATCCAATCCAGTAGTTCTAATCATAAACTCTTCTTTTGGTGTGTAACTACCATCGTCATCTTGTTCTCTTACTGTGATGGGCTGTATCTTGGAATCTAATATATTATCAACACCTCTGATCAAAAGATTTAATATTTTATCATATAATATTTTTGTAACGTGTTTCTTAACTTCAGATACCTTTATAAATTCTACTTCCTTAATGTAAATTCTTAATGTAGAATTTTCATCGAGTTCTGAGCTGTATACTATAAAGAAGTTATTAAATCGTATGGCTAATCTTTCAACTATCTTCTCCATAGTTATGGATTTGTACATCATTTTCTTTTTGTCTAATTCTATTCTAATCACCCATCTTGATAATTTTTTGTCTATCTTAGCTAAACTTGGATTATCTTTTTCAAAATTCTCTATCATAGCCTTTTCATATACATACAGTGGATGAACTGGATTCTTATAGTCTTCTAAGAATACTTGATGAGCATTGATAAAGTCTTTTAACTTAATACCTTTAATAGTTTCTGCTACATTATTTACTTTAATTCTATCTGAAGAAATGGATTTTTTTACTCTAAACCACATCGAATTAGTAGAATTGTCTGGGAATTTAGCGCTTAGAATTTCCTTAGACTTTTCCAAACCGGCAGAAGCACCTGATGATGATCCATGAACAGCGTCAAGCATCATCTGTGTCATTGGCTCACCTACTGACTGAGCTGACATAACTCCTACACAACTACCTGGAGACATAAGATTTGTTATAAATTTTAGTCCTATCCTTTGTAAAGATAGTTGTAATATCTTCTTACTGGTACGAACTAAAGTGGTTTTTGAATTGAACTTAATTCTTAATAACATTTCTACTATAAAACATGATGATTTAATATAATTAGGAATATATCCTTTAATTTCTTTCTGATATTCATTAATATATAAATAAGGAAGATCGTTGATATATTCATCTAACATAATTACCATTTCTGATAATTCTTTATCGTCTTTAGGTTTAGAAGTTGAAATATTTTCAATGGTAGAATCTAAATATATACCATATTGAATCTTGTCAGGGAATCCATTTACTAATCCAGTAGATTCCATTTTCAAAGCATACTTATTAAACTTTAAATAATTATCTTTTATATTCTGTAATTCCTTATCAAAGATTGATTGATATTTCTTATCTCCTTTGTAATGATATTTTTCTTCTATTTCTTTCATAGTCATAGAAGGAGTATCTAATTTAGTTTTTATTAGATTTCTTGGATCAAATCCGTTTTCTCCATACAAATATTGTATATTCATATATGATTTATCAACCTGTCTATAATTGCCTACAATAGTATTTTCCATATTTTTAATATGTTTTCTTTGATTACTTCCTGATACAGCTGTAGACTGAGATTTTTGTACGATCTGTTGTCTTGCTTCCGCACTGGCATATGACATCATTGTAGCATCAATCCCTTGAGACAATGGATCTCTTACGAATCCTTTAGATTCTGGAGACATAGCATATCTTGGGAAGTATGTAGAAGTTCTATAAGGAGAGAAAGTTGCTGGCATACGCTCACCTTCTACTTGTAGCTGTCCAACATATCCATATATACTCATCATATTTGTAGGCTTACCCTTTCCTCCATACATAATCATTTGAAATAGTCCATTATCTTCTTTATTTAAAGAAGAAATGATTGGACCAAATACACTTGTATCGTTAGATAATTTACGCATTTGTTGTTGTTCGTAGAAATCATTTAATGAGATACCCATAGGAGGATAAACTTCTCCTCTGGACATTTCCTCAGCAAATAATTTAGATTTTGTTTCTTGTTCATACACAATTCTATCGATCTCTCTTCTTGCTTCTTTAGATATGATTAGATCATCCATTCCCATAGTGAATCCTTTCATTTCTAAATAACGAAGAACGATTTGTTGATATGAATATACTTTCTTTAAAGCGATTTTTGTTCCGTGTTCAAGAGCCATAATATGAAATACTCCACCGGAAGAGTTATCGCCGATAGCATTTTTATCTAAGATACCGCTTTCAACAATACCATTTTTTATAACTACATTAATATCCTCATCTTTATAAGGAATGTAGTCTTTATATGCTTCTACATAATATTTAGCCTTTCCTCTGTACGTAATTGGTGTATCTTTTAATAGTAGTGAAATTATTTCTCTACCTGTATAAGTCTCTTTATCAAAAACCGGAGGATCTAAATCTGTCTTACCCCACGTTCTCATAGCGTGTAACTTGTCAAATGTTACACCAGTTCTTGTCATTAATGCTGAACCTGTTACAGTGTCTTGTACTTGTCCATTTACAGCCATAGAATTCTGAGATGATAACATCCATCTTGGAATACCTGAAATGTATTTAGATTCAGTTATAGCCTTCAAAGTTCTTAAAACCTTTAGTCTCATTTGATCTCCATCATAATCTGCGTTATAATTTACACAGACAGCTACATTAGTTTGGAAAGTGTTTTCTGCTCCATATTTAAACGGAACTGCTCTATGTGAACCAATAGCGCTTTCTTTTAGAGATGGCGGTCTATTGAATATACACATATCACCCTTTTTTATATGTCTGAAAACTATATCTCCGTATTCTAATACTACATCAAATTTATTATGATCGTGAATAGCGTGTTCTTTTCCATTATTAATTCTTTTAATACGTGGACATCTTCCGGATTTAACATCGTCCTCTAAACGATCAATATTCCATTCTCTAACTGTTTCTGATACATGTAAAGTTTTAACTACAAACTGAGGAATACCTACTTCATCAATTTGTAAAGTTGGATTTCCGCTGATAGTAATTCTGGCACCACTTAAAGCCCTATGAGCCATTTGAAAGTTTCTAATAGCTCCTTTCTTACCACCAAGTAACTTCATAACAGCATCACCTAATGGACCACCTATAACATTATTAGATCTTGTATCACCTTTACGTTGTGATCCGGCTCTGATCATATCGTAGTTACATCTGTTTAGAAATATGTGATTCTTTTCTATAATATCTTGATTACCTTTTATATTATTTTTTCTAATCATATTTTTAATAAAGTCAAGTACTGGCGAGGTTCTGTGACTTTTATTAGTTAATTGATTTTTATAATATGGACGAGTTCCAATGGGAGGGATAGGAATATAATTTGTATAATACTTACGAGGATGCGATTTAATACTTCTACCCATAATAATACAAGTTTCGTCTGATATACCATCAAATACCTTTTTAATATCATCCATTTTCATAACATAAGAATCGGTTTGTGTTTGAACGTTTATGTAAAATAAATTATCATCATGTACTCTTAGCTTAGGATGAACAGTTTTACATACAGGACATACTTTATTAGCTAATTGCATTTGTGCCGCTGTTTGTAATCTTTTAGCAGGAGGAATTCCTTTTAGTTTATATGAATCTACTAATAATGTACTACATTTAAGACATACAACTTTTAACCATTTAATAAAGTCTTCAATAACTACAGGCTGTGCTAATATGTTTTGAAGTTCGAAATAACCCCAATGTCCTTGACATAATTTTTCATCATATCCACAAGTAGAACAAGGGTAATAAGTAGCAATGCCTCCCATACGTGGATCAAATATCCCATTAGGAACAGGTTTATCTCCGGCGGTAAATGATTCATGTGTCTTTACTTTAACTACTTGATTTTCTAATATATCTTCATTTCCGCTGAGATACATTTCAATACTAGCAATTCTGGGTGAATAACCTGCCTGTATGGAACTCATACTATATATATAAAAAGTTTATATATTCAATTATTTTGATGCGTTATCATTGTATTGCGATATGTTAATTAATGTGAAAAAAATAGGGTTTTTTGTGTGTGTGGGGGAGCTCAATAGCTCCTCCGGGGCAGTACGAGACTACCCGCGGATGGGGAAGGGGAACCGTGCGTGTCGGTATTCACGCACGGGCGTGTTCCACCTGAAGTCAGAAGATGGGGTGCAGCACGGGGAGTGCTGGGGTGGGCAAAACCAAGGGTCCCTGCGCGGGGGGTGCCAGAAGGAACCCCGGCGCCTGCAAAACCAAGGGTCCCTGCGCGGGGGGTGCCGTGGGAGGTGCCACGGGCGTCGACAGAGGCGACGAGGGAGGAGACGGCAGAGGAGACGCGGTGAAGTCCACGGGAGATCCAAGCACTCGGGTAGGTGCAAGCCGCCCGAGGTTGAGGTACTCTTCTCCTTGCTGGGTACCCTGGTTCGTAGGAGTCTGCATCCCACGTACTCAGGGGAGGGAGGGGAGGGAAGGAAGAAAACGGGACAGCAATAAAGTACAGAAGCTGTAGCTTTATAATCGTTGGTTACTAAATTATAGCATTTTTCATTTTTTTTTATTTATAATTATATATATCAATGGCGAGTAAAGATTTCTTTAAATTAACACCGTTCGAAAAAACAAAAAGTATGTCTGTTGAGAATTTTGGTAACAGAATCAGGAATCAACGGGTTGCTGAAACTGTACGCAAGTTAGCTGAAACTACTGCCACTGGTTTATTATTAGACGGTAATAATCCAATTCTATCACAAAAAGATGGTACTAAAATTGCTGAAGCTATCATCGTAAGTGGCGAAGAATCTTTAATTCCCGGAACTGGTGGAAAATCTGTTAATACTACACCCTCCGGAGATAGTACAAGTCCTTGGGACATTGAAACAGGCGATCCTATTGATCCATTCGGATCATTGGTAGCTCGTAATGTATTAGCTCACGTAGCTGGTCCTAAGAATGGTTCTATTAACAAACTTGTACTTAGAGGATATGCTGACGGTGGTGTTAGGAATACAGACGATTACGCAGGTTTAACTTTATGGAATAATGGAACTGCTGGATACTTCACATTTTCTGGTGGTAGTGTAACTACAACAACAATAAATGGACAAACTGGTAAAGAAACTATGAGTACCGATTTCGATACAGGTGAAACTTTTAGACTGGTAGTTACTGGTCCTAATCAGAGTGGCGGTGCTGGAGATACCAATTTATCAGACAGGACTATGACTTGGGAAGCGCGTACTACTACGGGATCAATCAATATATTACCTACCTGGACACCAAAGATGATGCTTGAATATTAGGTTAACAATGATGTTTGACAATGATATTTGAATATTATTATTTTTTGTGTCTATGGTGCTAATTGAGCTATTATACTTCCATTTACGTTACCATTTCCAAAATGTAATACATCAAGCGTTACTGTAGTATCATCAGCGTGTTTATGTGGGCAAATAAGATATTTATTTTGATTATCGTTTGTCCCTCCCGAAGTAAGGTTGTTAAACAATACACCAGCACCATAATCTTCAGTACCTGAAGCAGTAAACTGAGAAGTTAAAGCTGTTGCATGACCTCCTATTTTCGCTTGAGCTACATTGATAGTACTTAAAGCTACAGATGGAGTTCCTCCTGAACTAAGATTGTCAGGTACATTTGTTTCTGCGAATACAGACGATTTACCAAGATATTGCATATTAGCACTGCTGTTTGAAGGGACTGCTTGATGATTTAAAGCGATTGTGTAAGCGCCTTCAGTGGCAGTAACTTTGAATTTTGGAACTGTTATAGTAGAACCTACAGATGTGTTGAGATATGCCCCTGAATTATTTACATTAAAAGTTCCAGAATTAATATTAAAAGTTTGATCTGATTTACCTACTGTATAAGACCAGCTTACGTCTCCTTCATTATTAGATATTAAAACCTTTCCTTCATCAGATCCATCAGTAGAACTTGTTACTGTAAATTTACCCGCATCGGCTACACCTTGAGGTAATTGAGTGATAGGAGCAGCAAAGTCTTTTGTCTGACTCGTGGAAAACAGAAGCCAATTTCTTGGTGTAGTATCATTATCAGTAACTGTATTATTTAAATAATAACCATTTCCAGAGTATATAGCACCAGAAGACACTAAAACGAAATTACCTTTTTCTAAAGGATTGTCTACAGACGCAATCATATTGTCTATATTTCCACCTGGTGTAGCATCCCTTCTATACATAATTATATTTGGAGTAGCAGGTGTTTGAATAGTATCTATAACATACACACCGTCTGCTACATCAGCTGTACCACCACCCTGAACGTGTAAAAATAGTACAGAATCTCCTTCTGCTATAGTAGCTCCATTAATAATACAAGATGTATTGTCGATTATATTTGTAACAGGACCACCTTCGTTAAATCCTATTGCCCATCTATTTGATACTAAATTATTAAATTGAGGCACTCCACCATTTGTTATACTTGTAAGTGATCCATCAGATACAGCTTTTACATTGCCCTTAACTATTAAGAAGTCTACGATCTTGTCATCTACGTATTTTTTGGTAGAAGCATCAGAATTTGAGCTGGGATTAATCAAACCTTTAATAAGTAAATTAGTACCTAATGGTCCTGCTCCGTTATTATCAACAGCAACATTATTATCATACTCTGTAAATTCTAAAGTACTTGTTTTATTAACTCCATAAGTTAACGTTCCTTCTATGTAGTCTACTAAATTATTAGCAGCGCTTGTTCCAGCACCTGCTCTCAATTGAAGTGTAGAAGCACTACCTCCTTTAAACCCACTTTTTATATGACCTGAATGAATTTCTTTCGTTATGAGATTTCCGTAATTTGTTAAATCAATTGCCATTATATTTATATATAACAAAAAATAAAACATTTTGATAATGTATCTATGGAGGTACTATTTGAGCAATCACTACTTGATTACCGCTATCATCATATCCCATAATTTCTAAACAAGACGAATTATCTACAGAATTGACTTTATTATGTGGTCCCATATAATATCTACCACCATTAGTATTTCCCGCACCAGCGAATTCTTGCCTAGAACCCCATACTATACCGTTTCCATACTTTTCTACATTATGATTGAATGTAGCAGTAGTAGGCATTAAATGTCCGTCTGCAATAGAAGATTCTCTTGTAGGAGGATTGCCTCCATTTGTAATGGGAACATTTCCTCCAGTTCTTTTTGAAAATTGTAAGCTCTTACCAAAAAATTGTACTCGTTCCGCAGATCCTCCCAAACTGTCTAGAGTTATTCCGTTGGTACTTGTTAATTTAAAATCGGGAGTTTGTACTTCAAATGTGTCATTAGCATTTCCTCCAGTATTTGTATAAGAAGACGAACCAAGATCATTAATAGTAACATCTGCTGCGTTAATCGTAAAAACTTGAGTAGTTTGTCCCATAGAATATTCAAATGTACAACCACCAGTTCCAGCACCTTGCCCAGAACCTGCTACTAATAATTTTCCTTCGTCTGCTCCGTTGCCAGCACCTTGAGGAGTTGCTAATGCTCCGCCAATAGCCCACGCTCCAGATCTGAATACAATAGGTTCGACAAATGTTAAATCACGTTGAGTAGAGAATAATACCCATTTATTATTAGCAGCGTCTGTAGGAGATGTAACAGTTTCTGTAAGAGTATAACCGTTACCAGCTCTTACTGTACCACCAGATGTAATTACAAACTCTCCTTTGTCCCATTGAGCTGGAGCAGGAGGAGTAGGTACAGGATTAAAGATTCTCATATCAGATGTTCTTTTTAATGTGACTTCTTGATCTACGCCTCCCATACCAGAACAACTTTCAACGAAGTAAATTCCATCCATTTGATTACCAGTACTAGAAGCCCATCCGTTACTAGAATTTAAAATGAGAACACGGTTATTGTTAGATTCTGCTCCTGCTGTTATTAATACACCATCGCATCTACAATCTGCATCAAGATCATCACCAAGTGTAAACCCTGAAGCACCTCCGTTAGGAACACCTGACTGTATCATAAAGAAAATCTCACTTGGAGTATTACCATCAGCAGTTCCAGGAGTGTAACTATTTATAGTTAATTCTCCATTACAACTTGCAATAGTTTCTTGATGTACTGAAAATAATTCAGTAGATTGATCATCTACATATTTTTTATTAGCTAAATTATGAATTTCTGTCGGTTCGGCAATACCAGATATTAATACATTAGGTGCTGTATTTCCTGCTGCACCTGCGCCTATTTTTGTAAATTCTAATGTGCTTGTACCAGTAGATCCATATTTTAGTTCTGCTTGAACAGAATTTGCAGCATTGTTAGCAGCGTTAGTTTTATCACGAGCATCTATTTTAAGAGATGTAGCAGCGCCTACATATCCTGCTCTAACGAGATTAGTTTCCATAGATTTTAAATGTAATTTACCGAAATTGGTTACATCTGTTGCTGTCATTTAATCTATATATAAAGTATATAAAAAAGTTCTACCAGAACCATATTTTTCTATGGTACAGCAAAGGTAGCTAATACTTTACTACTATTATCGTTATTAAATCCTATAATAGCCAATTGTGGTTTATTAGCCGTATTGTCTTGAGTTTTGGGGGCTATAAGAAACTTATTAGCATTACCATTTGCTCCAGGCATAACACTGGCGCTATCAAAAAATACTCCTCCTCCTACTCTTCCTGTGTCAGCACCTCCACCACCATCTGTAAGAATATCAGTTAAAGGTAATATAACTCCCTTAGTACTAATAGCGCTAAAAAGTAACTCCGAAGTATCAATTACAGGAGTACCTCCTGAAGCAAAAGCGAAAGTATGTGTTGCACCCACGGATTTGAAATTAGAGGCATCATTACCGTCACATCTAAAAGTAATAAGTTCAGAAGCATTTACTGTGAGAAGAGAAGCTTGTGCATTTAGATGGAAAGATGTATCAGAATCTATAGTAGAATTACCAGCAAATGTTGATGTAAAGCCAGTACCATTTATTTCAAAATTATTCCCTGCTTTACCTACAGCAGATAAATCGTTTGCTTGTATTACAGCTAAACCATTTGTTCCTACAGCTGCTCCTACAACAGGCTTACCAGAATCATTATCGTTTGAATTATTACCTCTACATCTTACTGTATCAGCATCATTGTGTAAAATAGCAGCAAATGATTGTACTCCTTGAGTAGTAGATTCTCTCCAATCTTGTGGTGTAGTTGTTAGATCAGCTACAGCCGATTGTAGAACGTAAGCAATATTTTGATCGACAGATAATCCTCCGTGTCCTGAAGGTGTATAAACTAAAACCATCTCTCCTTTTCTTAAATCATCAGGAACATCTAAGTCATCAGTTCTTGACCATACAGCTAAACCTGCTGCATTGATAGTAGATAAAACATAGACACCATTTGATACGTGAGCGCCAGCTCCTCCATTATTAGTAAATACAACTCTTTGAGTAACTTGTCCAGTAGCGATGGTAGTAACTGTATCGTAATTTACACTACCGTCAGTACCTCCTGTATGAGTAAAACTCCAAGGAGATGAGTTAGGAACGGCAAATGTCATAGTCGCCGGTACGACTCCTCCATTATAAGCAAAATTAGCAAGATTAGTTACTTGTGTTGATACTCTTTGTATAACATTAGTGTGAATATTGACTACTCCTTGTAATGCTTCATCAACATACTTCTTATTTACGGCATCTTGATCATCTACAGGTTCTGCGATACCTCTAACACGAATATTCATTTGAGATTGATTATGTGGTCCACCAGCACCTTCTTCGGTGAACCATAGAGTTGATGCTCCTGTATTAGGCGCTGGCGAAGAAGCATTATTATATGTTAACGTTCCAGTAATAGAATCATCTGGCCAGTCTGCCTCCGCAGAGGCACGTGCGTCAAATTTTGTATCTACATTATTACCATCTCCAAGGAAAATACCTTTAACAGCGGTTGTGGTAGAAGATGATATTCTAAGATTTCCATAATTAGTATGATTTTCACTCATTTGTAATTATATATTAGGCACATAAATTATCAAAACATATATTATATCGCAATTATGAATGCTCAGCAAATACAGCAGGTAAGAACGATGGCACAAGATCAGTTCCAACCCTTCCACCAAAAACACGCTGAACGATTAGATGCTATAGAAAAACATATTAAGGAATATAAAGAAAGTAGTCCTACAGAAACGTCTCACTTAAAACAAATAATTGAGAATATGAAAGAAGAAAACACAAATCTTAGAAAGATTATATCACAGCATAATAAAGAACTTGAAAAGATGAATAATAATATATCAAAACAAGTTAATGATCATACAAAGCGGATAGATGAAAGTGTTTCAATAAAATTAACAAAATGTATGGAAACGTTCAATGCTGTTAATAATAGAATTACTAGTATTGAAGCAAATTCTTCTAATGTAGGAATACATACTGACGTTGTTGAAAAAGCTATACAAAAATACTACACATACAAAAAAGATGATATAGAAAATAAATTACATATGTTGAGAACAAATATAACTATGTCTGAAGAGTCTTTAGGACAATTTAACAAACTTAACGAAGAAAAGGTACAAATTTCTTTAGATTTACAGAAAGACCTTACGGAAATGGTTAAGAATATGTTACAAACAAAATTAGATAATATAATGAATATTCTAAATAATATGAATGAATTAAAAATTAATAATGCTATCATTAAACAAAAAAATGAAGAAATGTTATTAAAAGATCGTTTAGAAAAACTTAATAAACATATTCAAAATACTGGATTATGGTAGAATACAACAAGAGATATATCATCATTTTTTCTTCTGTTATCTGGAGCATATTCTGTACATTTTATTAATTCTAATATTATTTTTGTAGTACTTTTATTATTTGATAATACTTTGTACATTTCATTCTTCGTAATATTATATCTACTATAAGAAGAGTCTGGTTTATCTTTTTTTAGTATTTTTTCTTCTATCTTTTTGTGAGTTTTGATAATATTATCATCAGTTAAAGATTCATCATCCCAAGTTATTGTTCTTTTTAATTCGTTTTCTATTATATGTATAGGTACAGCTATATCATATCCGAGTCCATCGGAGTATTGTAAGAATATAAATTTATCTGGTATATTTGATACTTTTACATTTATAGGATATAAATATGACGATGTATTATGTATTGATATAGGACATCCCACTAAAGCACTGCCTCTTCCGTTAAAAGCTAAAGATTGTGTTTTTTGTAATGTATTTGTTTCCATAGTACCATTTTTTAAATCAAACACAGTATATAAACAATCTCCTACTCCTATAGAATATAATTTTTTATTTTTTAAATCAATAACTGATAATAAAAAGCAAAAATATACTAGTCTTTTATCTAATTTTATTTCATTTATAATAATATGTTCTATTCTTCTTGAGGCTCTCTCTATACTAAATTTATTAAATTTCAAATCATTTACTATAGATTTAAAAATACGATTTGTGTAATAATTAGTAGTAACTGCTATTATAGATGCTAGTTCTAAATTATCATTATCAAATTTATGTAACACTTTTTGAGATCTTTTTCCCGCACTACCATTGCCATCAGAATTTATAAATGTAACATATTGTTCATTTATAACTTCGTGTAATACAGCATCTTCTGAATGTAAATTATCTTTAGAAAAATTTATAGACGTAACATCTAGTACCATCTAGACAGTATATAATATATATTTGTTGTTGTCTGGATTAATAATAAATTTCTTGAATTCAGATAACATATCATTTTCTTTTGATGATATGTTATTGAATATTGTAGTCAATTTATTCAAATTTATATATGAATAAATATTAGAAAACCCTTCTATCGAATCTGACAAATTTTTTATATAACAAAGAGTTGAGCATACAAATTCTATTATTCTCTCTGAGTCTTTGCCTTTCTCTTTATACCATATCTCGTAAGAGGTATGTATTCCATCTTCCTCAGATCCGACACTCAGCCTCGTATAGCACTTACTGGCAATATATCTCAACTCTGTATGATTCATTATATGTTACCTAAAAATCAAATTCAATTATATTCAACTTAATATCGTATATATACACTATGCCAATTCAATCAGGTAATAACAATGACCCTAAGAGGAGAATTTTTATAGCATTAATAATAGTATTATTATTTGTATATGCATACCGTAAATACAAAAAAAGATCTAAAATAACAGATGATTCTGAAGCAGATGACAATGCCGGATCGAAAAGTAAAGGATTTCTTTCTAATATAAGAAGCAGTGGAAAGAAAAAGGTATCATTTGAAGACAATAAAAAGTCTTCATCTGATTGTGATGATACTCCTAATAAAAATAAAATAAATTCTCTTGTTCAAGAAATATTACTGAAACAAATACCTTCTTGATCTGATGGTATGGACAAGTCCATCGTCTCATATAGGATTTATATCCCAGAAGAATAAGTAATATCTTATACCTTTTGTTTTTTGTAATTCTTTAAATTGTAATTTTAACATTTTATCTAAGATAATATCACAAGCTAACTTAGTTCTTTTTACATCTACTTTCACATAGTCCGCAATATCATTAATAACTTTACTATGAAGGGTTACACAAGATCTTCCTCGATCTATCTTTCTTTTGTCTAATGTTTTTTCTATAAAATCTATACCTCTTCTAAGTTTAAATTCAGGTTCGTTTGTTAAATATTTAGTAAAACCTACATATTCACCTTCTTTATATACATTAAGTTTTAATAAAGATGTGATTATTTGTATCCATTTTCCTTTCACATAAATAAAAGATTTATCTCCAGATTTAAAACCAATTGGTTTTGTTTTAGAAACTTGCCCAAACGAATTAGCTACTTCAGTACTAATAAAATTATCATAATAAATTATAGCATTTAGTTCATCATATAGATCAAATAGATCATTTAACCCTTTTATAGGATCTCCTTCAATCTTATACCTCATAACAGTGTAATGAAATCTATAATGTATTTTAGATAAAGATAACAATGTATCTTTTGTATAACTATCCATATATTCCTTTTTGTATTTTAAAAATGTAGTTTCATCAATAGTATTATCAATATAAGAATTTATAGAAATTATATTATCTGTTTCTGATATATCCATTCTCATAAATGTATCATAGTCTACTATAGGTATTCCTAATTCATCTGTAGAACATAAAATATAATACGGATTTTGAAATACAACTCTTCTTGATTCTTCTCCAATATTTATATATGGTGTATTCACGTCATTATTTAATGATATATTTTCTAAGTTCTCTACAAACGACATATTAACAAGAAAATCTAATGCTAATATGAAGTTTTCTTTAGAAAATGTAGAATGATCGTATGCTGTTTTAATTTCAACAAAAGGGTCTTTAACTACTTTCCATAAATCATCTTCCGTCCAGACAGGTCTATACGCAAATAATTTTTTAAGTATTTTTATTATAGTACGTTCTTCTATTATTGAATAATCATACGCAGTAAATGTAGTAACTTCATTATTTTGTATTTCTTTTGTTGCTTTATATTGGAAAGCTGGTTTAAATGGTAGGCCATCTATAGTTGGTTTATCCGGAAGATTCATTTTATCAAAATTAATAAAATTATCTATAGCATATCTTCTTAATTCTCTTTCTACTAATTGAATCTTTAAATAAATATCTATTTTACGCTTGTAATTTAATAATTCTGGAGATATACGTGAGCTATCAAAAGAACTTACTAAAATATATATTCTTACATTTCTATATTCAGACGGTAGCAAAATATGTGATCTCCTTCTAACTGCTCTTCCGAATACTTGTATAAGTGTAGAAATATCTCTTGGTAGAGATAATATATACATAAAACGTATACAATTAAAATCTATTCCTTCGTGTATTACTCTAGAACCAATTAATATTCTATATTCGTGTCCATAGATATTATTTTTATCATTAAACTTTGTTAAAGTCTTATCTAATTCAGAACTTATTTCACCATAAGCAAGTAATACTCTTACAGGTTTAAATTGATGATCTTCTTTTTTATGATGTTGTAATTCTTTTCCGCATATACTACATCTTGTATTACTTAAAGGAATGGATGTATCATCTAAAAATCCATTTTTTAATAGAAGTTCTTTTATTAATAATACTCCACTTGTACCTACATAATAATGATATATAATAATCTTACCAGGATCTTTATTATCTAAAACGTTTATAATTAAATTTAATAATTGTTTATATTTTTCAGAATATTTAACTATATTTTTTTGCTCTAAGAAACTGCCAGTAATTATATTAGTACCTTCAGCTTCTATTCCTATCTGATCTTTCCATTCTTTTGGAGCATTTTCTATTATAGGATATATTTTACTACTATCGTATAATCCTACCTTGCTATCTTTTGGATTAGGAAATGCGATATCATATAATGTATATGTGTTAGTAGCTAATAATGAATCTATAACTTTATCTTTATCTTTTATTAATGCTAATGTATCTTCTTGAAATTTACTCATATTACACGGAGTAAATTTTAAATAATTAATATTAAACATAGATACTCCTTCAAATATTCTTTTAGGATATTCTTTTATATTAGTATCTTTTAAAAACGAAACATATCCACTACATATTTTTCCTATTTTTTCTAACGCATCTGGTTTAAATTCATTACCTTTATCAAAAAAATCAGATCTTATAAATTCTCTATCAGGAATTAGTAAATTCATTAAATCAACTATTTCACCAGCACTTCCTGTTAAAGGTGTGGCTGAAGCAAATATGATTTTTGGTGTGCTTATTGGATCTTCTTCTTCCAACGTTCTTAACATATATTCTATTGCCATACCTCTATTATTTTTAGATCTGGCATTATATACATTGTGAATTTCGTCACAAGCAATAAACCCATATTTAAATGATTCTAATAATACTCTATTTATCATTATATGTTTTTTCTCTATTAAGTCTTTTACTCTATTTTGGAACAGATTAGCGTCTTCATATATATAATTATATGTTACTTTATTTTCTAATCCTAATGGTGTTATGATAAATAAATCATTAGCAAACTTTTGATACCCTAAGAATTTATAATAACCGCCTCTACTTTTATCTGTAATTTTTCTTTTTATAGTAGACTTTAATCCTCTACGTCTGAGTATATCTTTTTCTAATTTACTCTTTCTAAGAATATCTAATTCTTGTTTTTCGGATTCTGTAATATACCCAAAATCTACATATTTCACTAATTCTCTAACAATAATATCTTCTGTAAAACCTATAATAGTAAATGTAGGTTGTTGTTTAAGTTTCTTAAAATATTTAATATACATTTCTGCTATTGATAAGATAACAATAGTCTTACCTGTACCAGTACTATGATTTAATAATAATCTTTTATATCTAGTATGAGGGTCAAATAAATTCTTAATAAAAATTTGATGTCCTTGTAAATTTAACATTTCTTTTTCTGTATCTTTTAAAAAATCATAATCGATAAAAGATATAGAGGGTGGTTTATCATTAGCTTTAGTATGTATTAAATTATAAAATTCTCTTTCCTTAGATATTTCTTTAACATCAACCATAATGATATTATATATACTTATCTATTAAATATAATATCATTATGGAATATGTAGTAGAAGTTATTGCAAAGCATAACACAAAATACATTGAAAGTGTAATATACAATCAATTCTCTTCATTCAAAAAGATTTCATTTGTCAGAAAACAAGATCTATTTGTATTCAATTTTAAAACTGATAAACGTGTTGATATATTAAAATTATTGGTATATATCAAAAAGGAAAACGATATTTTTATTCACAAAATATTCTCTATAAAGGGTTTTATCAAAAAATGTATACTTAATAATAACTTACGTCATATAATGTACTATCCTGACACAAGCAGTGATAATGAATCAGATAAAGTTTGTGATTACATATCTTCTGAAGATTAATATAATTGGACGACTTACATCCTAAAGAAATATATCTAAGAAACATAATTAACGATGAACTCGCAGAATATGATCAAAAGTATATAGATAGATATAATTTATTATATCATACTTTTGTTTTACATACAGGACAGGAATTTTGATGTCCGAACCAGTCTGTTATACAATCTTTATGGAATATATGGTTACATTTTAAAATAACTCCTTTATTTGATGGTTTAAAATCTTCACGACAAATAGCACACAAATCTTGATTTTCTTCACTTAAATTTACTTCTACTAAACTATCAACATATTCTTTACTTGCTGGATTTTTTACAACTATATCTTCATTAAGAGCTTGGTTAGATACAGTTTCAAAATTAGCATTAGCTCTTGCTTCTATAATATTCCTATCTTCTACTTCTCTTAATATATCTGACAAATATTGTATATAAGATTGTGGTACATTAGCATTTGAGTTCATTACTATTCTTATTTCATCCACTCTATCGCCATTAGGATATTCTAATACTTCAACAAAATCACTTCCACATATAGAACATTTCCTTATAGGAGACGATAAAGGATGATCATCCTTCATTGTTGTCTCTACTGTAGGTTGAGATGTATTACACATATGACACCAATAACGAGTACTCATATTATATTATTATATTTTAAGGGGTTAAAATATAATATATATGGAAGAATTCCAAAAAACTGTTACTATTTATTTAAATCAGATATCAAAGGATAATGTATTTATTATTATTCCTAAGTTAAATAATTTAATCGGTAAAATTAAAGAAGACCACGAACAATATTATAGTATTTTTATTGAAATACTTTTTAATAAAGCAGTTTCTGAAAAATTATTTATAGAAATATACTGTGACGTATGTCATAAAATTAGTAAATATATTTTATCACAACAAAAAGAGTTATTTTTATTATTTTATAGAAATTTAATAAATAAATGTCAAAAGGTATTTGAAACAGATATAGATGTTTCAAATATAGATAAAATAAAAGGTTGTGCTACTCTTATTGCTCAATTAATAAATAAAGGTTTAATTCAAAATAATTTAGTCAATATTATGATATCTAAATTATTATCTTATAATGATGAAAATAAGATAGAAATACTTATAACTCTTATAAATTCTCTTGAACAAAAAATTAAGATACACAAAGAAGTTATAGATAAAATTAGTAGTATTTCTGATAATGATTATTCTAGTATGAGAATAGGTATTTTACTATCAGATATAGTAGAAAGATATAAATAATTGAATCTATAAAAGTGTATATATAATATGGAGTCAATTCATACTATAGAACACACAATTAACGTAACTGCGCCATGTTTATATGTCAGTAATTTAGAAGAAAATGTTATGAATGATCTAGAAGAAACATTTGTTGGAAAATGTTATGGTGGATTTTATATTATAAAAATTAATGAAATAAATAATATTAGTAACTGTCGTTCTATTAGTTCTAATGTAAATGGAATATCTGTTATAAATGTATGTTTTGATGCTTTAACTATGACATATACCGAAGACGATATTATTCCATCTGTAAAGATATGTATATCACAAAGTCAAATTATGGGTAAAACAGATAGAAGTTTAATTACATTTATAGCTTCTCCAAACAATAATATTTTAGAAAAGAATCAAATTATTCCTGTTCGAGTAGGATATAGAATACATTATAAATCATTCTGTAAAAGAATTAATATACTTGGATCTATACTACTACCACAAACTAGTGCTACTGTATATAAGTTAGAAGGATCTTTAGGAAAAGGTGATATATATGATAACTATATTAAATTAATAAAGGAACAAGAAAGTGATTTAAAGAGTAAAGAATCCAAATTCTTTATAGATCTTCTTAATACATATAAAAATAAATCTGCTAATAAAGATAGTATAAATATTATCGATCTTATAGAGAAGTCAAAAAAAGATAATGTAGATATTACAGGTTATTGGCATAAAGACTTAACTCAACCATCCGATAGTTATTTATACATTAAACAAAAGAATCCACCTGATGAAAATGAATCTATTCATATAACAACAAAAGAAGCATTTAAAAATATGTTACATAAAGCATATGCTATGAGAAAGGGTATTATAGAAATGGGAAAAACATATACTCCAGAAATGTTAGAACAATCAGAGAATGTATGGACTATGATGAGAAGATATAAATTATGAATAAATTAATTAAATGTATAGATGAATAATAAACAAAAGAAACAGTATATAAAAAGACATGTTGATAATGAAATTATTGATATAGAAACAGCTAGATATATTTATAGAATTATTAGAGATAATGAGGGTATTAAACCAATTAGAAATGTAAAAAATAAAGAGAATGATGGAGTGTTTATAGATCTCAACAAAGTTAGCGATTTATCTATAGATAGAATCTATAATATTGTACAAAAAAGAGTAAGTAATATTGTAATGAACTAAAGAAATATTTTTTTATAATATATGAATCATTTACATAGACAACAAATTAGAGCCTTTGGTGGCGAGAAGGCGATAAGGTTTCATGGTATAGATGCTAAACCTATTAATGAAGAAAAAACTGTATCATATGCTGATATTGTAGCCGGAATGGAAGAAGTGATCACTGGAGGTGAAATAGATGTATCCCTATCAGATAACGAGGATGTTAATTCAAATGATTCTTTTGCTAGGGACTATGAAGTCGTAATTGTTTGATGAATAGTCCATATTTTCTTAATAACCTTTTTTTGTATCTAAAATTCAATATAATTAAAATAGCATCAAGTGGTAAATCTTTATATAATAGATTAGCTATAAAGCATATTTTACGCTTACATAACATATTATATATAATGAATAAATCTAATAAAAAGGTAGGTACAGATGATATTGTGAAAGAGGGTGAAGCGATATTAAAAAAATGTAGAGAATATATGAAAGATAGACATTTAGATACTTATATGAAAGATAATAATATTAAAAATGTAAAGAAAATGGGAAAAGATGATTACAACAAAATGTACTCAAATATATCAGAAAAGGATTATGAAAGCCTACATAAAAAGATTGTAGAGGAACATAAACAATTCGCATCGGTATATGCTATTGTAGTACGTTCTATAGTATATAGCAATGAATTTTATAGCGAAGCTCTCCGACGCTATGTCAATCATCTCACAAATAATCCGTGGAACACAAAAAAAGAATTTGTTGAAAGACAAGCTGAATTTTTAGTATATAGTTTCAGAGAAAAGTATCCTCGTTGTGGTACTAGTCAATTGGCTGAATATAAACAACGAGTTTTAAAAGGATTATTAGAAGAAGATAAAAAATTTGATGAGATGGCAAAGGAGACGACTGAGATTGTAAATAAAGAATGGGAAGGTATTATAGATGACAGAAGAGAAAGATTACATCAACTACTAACTCAAATGAAAAAGAAAGAGGAACAAGAGGAGAAACTTAAAAGTGGTGTTTTAGTTTGATCTGATGGGTACGTGTGGGGGTATGGACTTGTCCATACCCCCACACTATCATCTCACAGCATAAAGGGCATACTTCTTCTCCTACTACCAGTGAAATTATTCTGATGATCCATTTCGTGTGGTATACTTAGAGCAGTGGCTCTATCTCCACATCCTCCATTGATGAGTGGTTCATTTCCAGTAAAACCTCCAATATTATCACTAATAGCTGAACGACTCTGATTAATCATAGGATCTTTATTGAAAATTGATGAGTACTTCTTCTCTAAATCACCCCTACCATCGTCATCCAAAGTTTCTCCACTATCTACGTAAAGTGTAGTTGCTTTCTTTTTGTTTAATGCATTTTGTCCGAAATTTAATGTCATACTAGTATTGTGTACAGTCTGTTGCGCAGCTTGATTTTGTTGTTGTAATCCTACTGAGTTAGAGATTGTCATATTTTTTCTCTGATTAATCTGATTTGCTTGTTGTTGACTGGCTTGTGCTGAAGCAAGTGATTGATTAGCTTTTTGGTTAAGTATGTTAGCTTGTGCTACACCTTGAACCGCTTTGTTTTTTGCACTTAATGATAATCTTTTCTTTTCAGCAATAGCAGCCTGTGTTGCTGCGTATTCTCTTCTTCTTGCGGCTGCCTCATCTCTAATTTCCTGCGTTTTTCCTCTTCTAGCTAACTCTACATCTCTGGCATCTGCTCTCGCCGCTGCCTCAGCAGTATTATTATTTCCTGTATATACAGGAAGAGGAGGGTAATCAGCTGGATCGTAAGTTCCATCCTGAATAGCTTGATTTATAGCAGTCTGTCTTTGATGTTGTTGAGCACGTACATCTAAATTTATAGGATCCTGAATTGTTAATAAGTATTGAGCATAATCAGCTGCTTCTTTCTCTGCCTCTTGAGATATTCTTTCTTGTTCTCTAGCAAAAGCTAAAGCTGCTGCAGATTGTTGTTTTAAAATATCTGAAACCTCTTTAGCTTGATTAGTTTTATTAACAGCTTGTTGTTCCTGTACGTCTAATTGTTTAATAATTTGGTCTGTAGCTTTAATAGCATTATCAGTTTGCTGAACTATAGCTTTAGCATGATCTAATTTTTTCTTTTCTTGTACTACTACATTTTGTAACGTAGCTATAGGAAGTTGTTCTAAACTATTTGAAGAATAATGTATGGTAGGGGTAGAATATCCCCAAGAATTCAAAGCACTTCTTTCCCAAATCTCGTCAGACAACATTAGTTATATTATATAAAAAAAATAAGTATTATGTTAATCAAAAATAACATATAATGTTAACAAACGATAGACATAAAAACAGACCCATAAAAAGGTCGGTAGGTATAATTATATTTAATTATGAAATGAATAGTGTATTATTAGTACAGAAAAAATGTACATATGCTTTTAGTGAATTTGTAATAGGTAGATATGATAAAAATAATAAAAATCAGTTAATAGAAAAACTGAACAAAATGACTACTAATGAAAAAGTTATTATTCATTCTATGGAATTCGAATGGATGTGGTACAATATGTTTATGTCTAAGGATAAAAGTGATCACTATTGTAGAGCGTTTGGTAGATTTTTTAAATATTTTTTAAATAATCAAAGATATTTAAAAAATTTATTAAGTCAGAGTACTAAAAACACACAACTATTATGGGAACCACCTAAAGGAAGAAAATTAAAAACAGAATCTTCATTTACATGCGCTCTTAGAGAAGTAACTGAAGAAACTAAACTAAATCCTAATTCTTATAGAATTATTCCAAACAAAAAAATTAAAAAACAATTAATATCAAATAACACAAAATATATAATGGTGTATTATATTGCGGTTATGAAAAAACATGAACACGTAAGAATGACATTTAGTGATAAATCTCAGCCTCAAGAAATTTCTGAAATATCTTGGGTAAATATCAATAATTTAAAGAATTATAATATGATGAATGATATAAGACAGTCTATAATTTTAAATTATAGATTACTTAAAGAAGAAATGAAAAGTAAACACACTATAAGAGAGTGTGTGGACTAATAGATTCTATATACACACTATAAGAGAGTGTGTGGACTAATAGATTCTATATACACACTATAAGAGAGTGTGTGGACTAATAGATTCTATAGTTTTTATTAATTCGTTCTTATTAATAGATCTAGAACCTATATTAATATTATTGGGAAATGTTACATTACTAAATTTATTATAAAATTTATCCTTATCTATATTATCATTAACCTTTATAAAAAAATGTGTAGATATAGTTTTATCAATACTTCTGGAAATTCTTCCAGTATTAATTCCTACACGTCTTATACTAAAATCAGGATTTTCTGTATTTAATACAAATTTAAAACTCTTTGGTTTATATTTTATGTATTCTCTACCTGGAATATTACAATCTTTTTTCCATACTTGAAAACAGCAAAATAATATAGACGTATCTAATCCATCAGGAAATATAAAAGAATCTTCTGGTAAATCTTTTATATTTATTAAATGGAATTCTGACGGGAAAGGAATTTGCATATATTTCTTACGAAATGAATTTGGCAAAATAAAACTTATGGTATTAGCGAATCTCGAACATTTACGTATAAACTGTTTTGCTTTACCTGATTGCTTACCAAATGGAGGATTTGTTATTACATGTACTGTTCTATCATACCAACTTGTTGGTATTTTCATCTCTAAAAAATTCTGTTTTTCTATACTATCGTGTTCTGGCATTATATCGTATGCTAACACATTCTTATATCTAGAAAATAGTATATTTGAAAAGGCTCCGTCACCAGCACTAGGTTCAATTATTAAATCATTATCATAATCTGGTTTTATATGTTCGTCAAAAAAATCTATACAGTCTGTTGAAATATTAGTTTTTGTGTAATATTTTTCATATAAAATACGTAGATCAGTTTTAGGAGAAGTCTCATTCATTATATATAGTGTTTGTATTTTTTTTGATCTGATGAGAGTCGTTCTCGTATGTCCATTATATAGTGTTTGTATTTTTTTTGATCTGATGAGAGTCGTTCTCGTATGTCCATTATATAGTATTTGTATTTTTTTGATCTGATAACAATAGATGATCGATCATCTATATATCTCCTCCTGCCACAAAACAGTCTCTGCTGGAGATGAGTATGTAGTTAATGTAGATGGGTTTTTATCAATACTATCAAGAAACATTCTATTTAAATGTCTAACGGTCGCCCACGGATCGGCAAAATTTGTACTATATCCATTATAATTAGATAAGAATGATCTTACAGTATCATTTAAATCTGATATAGATTTATTCCAATTCATTTTCTGTGCTAAATATTGTATATTTACATCATCGCAAAAAAGAGCTTCAGCTGTTGTCTTGTTGTCCATCTCTGTATATATTATATAATTTATATACTATAACTCCATTCTTATTCTTAGTTTTTTGTAATATGCCTTTATCAATCATTCTAGTACATATATTTAATATACTATGATAGTCAATTGAAGAATTAAAGGTTTTTCTTATATTAGATAATATCTGAAATAAAGTTAATCCTTTATAATTATATCTGGTCAATAAAACAATGTGACTATCTAACATATATAAAAGAGATTACAATTTTACGGACTCTTCGGTAGTTTCCATAAGGTCTGGTGGACTATAATCTTTATTTCTCTGATCAAATCCTCTTTCGTGTAATCTTTTACAGACTACGTGTTTATATATATGACTATTATAAAATTCTTCCTTAGACGGGTCATCTAATAAACATTCTTTTATTTCTATATTTTTAAATATAATCCCACAACCTATACATTCATATTTATGTTGTGATGTTTCTAATAACAATTGAGTTAATAAATCATCTGTTCTAAACGTCTCACCAATTATATCTTTTTTAAAAGAGTTGACTTTATTTTTCCCCGATGTATAATTATATTGCTTTATTAAATCTTTTATAATCTCTCCTTTAGCTTCCTCTTCTGTTAGTGGTTTTTTTCTTTGGGCTAAAATAGTTCTCAATATTGTAATTATTTTACACATTATATATATAGTAAAATATGGTAGATATAGTAGGAGTAGGTATAATAGACCAAGGTTGTCAGATGTATAGTAATCTGGATTGTTGTCCTCCGTTACCCAATTATTCATCTCCGATTTCAGATGATCAATTCGTTTTACGCAATGTTGAGTTGTCAAATACATCTGGTGAACATTGGAACGTACTTAATACTGTAAACGCCAGCTACCCTGGTGGCTGTCCCGCCCTCGCAGAAGCAGAAAGGAATACGATGAAGAAGTGCCAACGTATGGACTATGACAGGCAAGAAAAGGTTGCACGTAGATGGGATTATAATAAATATTATTATCAGGATTTAAATCAGGGTAGACGTGGTTATGCTCGCGGTCTAAGTGATGACTTAGATTTAACTCTTAGTGAAAGAAATAATACCACCTCAGGATGGTACAACGGAAAATATGGGAAAGCTCCAGGATGCGCACCGTATAGAGTTCCAAATTGTGAAGAAGACAACTGCCCTCCATATAATCCTTATACTTGTCGACGCCCATCAGTAAACATGGACACAATGATTAATAAAGCTTATAGGTGGAACACGATATACGACGAAGAAAGAAATAAATATCCTCAAGCTTTCTGTAAGAGTGGACAAGGGAATACCGGCTATCAATTCAATTCTAACGAGCGATGTGAGCCAGATTGTTATAGAGAATACTAAAATTGAATATATGAAAATGTAGTATATAGAAGGATGACTGATAGTCAATCTAATGTTGTAATGAAGAGATGTCCTAATGGAGCAGGACATATGAAACCTGAAAATGATTTTATAGGAGCAAAAAGGCAAATAGTAAAATATTGTAGAGATACTAATAGAAAAGTCGCACAAAAAATAAAAAGCCACCAGATGGAATGAAACTTTGTTTTTGTAATCATTTACAGGTGATAATAAACATTGTAATATATGTCTTAAGGATTTAAGAACAGCTTTCGCAAAAGAACAAGCAGAGAAAGAAGGTAAGAGATATTGTATATGCTGTTGTAACACTAAGGAAATAGAAGAGTTTAGTTCATTAACATCTTAAGTGTATAACAAATATATTCAAGATTATTGTTTATTTCATATAACATTGTAAAATTTTTATAATCTTTACTTTATCTTTAGATAAAAACGAAAATATATGATTTCTTATATCCGATGACAATGTATCAATTATTATATATTAAAACACTCTAATATATTTTATAATTACATTTTGTAATTCTGGAGGTAGGCTAATAATGTTTTTAATAATAGGCTTACAAGTAATTTTATCTATTTTTTTATGTTTTAATAATGTTATTATTAATATTTTTCGTAATGTTTTTAACCAACGAGGTGGATAATCTAACTTATAAAAATTTATATAATTATTGCGTACGCGCCAGAGATACCAAGATATAGAACTTTTATAACATTCTTTACATAGAAATTTTTCATTATTGTTTTTACACGTACTTGGATACATATATATAGATTATGACTGACGTAACTAACTATGGCGGATTAAGATATAAGGAAATTAAAACAAATTTAATAGAAGGTGCTACTAATACAGGAACAAAATCTCAAATATAGAGATCGTCTGTTAAATCATATTATAAATATATAGGATCTCTCTTTGATGCTGATAATGCAAGCCCATATCAATATATTTGAAGAATTTAATTCATTAAATTAGTGCGTATACCTTTCTTTATTTTTTAGTATGTATGATATATCTTCATTATTTAACATATTCATTTGTGATAAAGGTCTAGTTGTATTATTATTATTATCATTAATCACATGTTTTTCGTGTAGCTTTATATCTACTACACGCTGTCCATGAATCGATAAATTACTTAAACCAAAAAGTCCTATGATATTATTTTTTAATATAGGAAAAATACACATATGTTTATTATAAAGAAATGATATTATAATTTTTATTAAATCAGGATTTAAATGACGGATTTTATTTAAAACATAAATAGAAATATACTTTATATTAGGTAACTTAATTTTAAATGGTTTTAAACCACATTTTATACATACTGAATTATATTGTTGATTGTATAATTTCATAGCCTTTTTATGATATAACATTAATTTATTAAACTCATGTTGTTCTTCATCAACAATATATCTATTTATAATATTTGTAGAAAATTCTATACTTCTTTTTTTATCTATATCAATATGTGATTTAAACATATTATTAATAAATGTTTTCCATGAAATATGTATCATATGACAATAACAATTACAATCTTCGTAGCAAAAATGTTTTGGACATACATAAATTGGTTGAATAAAATGATTTCTTTTCTTATCTTTCTCACAAGAAAGTCTTAATAAGTTTCCTGTTTTATGACATCTTTTAAAATCTACCATAGAACATCCTCTATTACTTAAAATACATCTACATAAATTTTTACTATTATTTTCTTCATCTATCATTAATAAATCATTCATATCAATATGTTTATACTTACAATAATTGTCGCTATAACAACATATATTTTTTAAATATTTATGACAAATTCCTGTATTGGTCATATATTAATATTATTAGTATTCATAATAAATATAATGGTATAATATATAATATGAATTCTACGGATGGAATAATTATTTTATTGTGTTGTACATTGATTTTATTTGTTTTATATCCCAATTTACTTGGAGGGTTATATGACAAGCCAGCTGAAATAAAAGGATTTATTAACAATAGTAAAAGACCAAATGTATTTTTAGTAAGACAAAATGACTTTAGGTCTAAAGACACAGTGCCATTTAAAACAGCAACAGGTGCTTTAATAGACAACAAAGGAAGAATCTTATCACCATCTAGAACTTGAGACGATGGTGTGGGGGTATGGACAAGTCCATACCCCCACACGTACCCGTCAGATCAAAAAAAATAAATTATATTATATTATTTTTTGTATTATTATAAATTCAATGTACAAGTCTCCCCATCGCAGAAAGCTGTCGCGTCGGGGTCTTCTACTCTTTGTCTTTTGGTATCTGGCTCTCCACTAAATCCTGATGCTCTTTCTCTAACGTTCTTTACTTCTTTTTCATATTGTTCTTTTAAAAGCTTCTCATAGGGCATTTGCGGATAATTATTATCACATCTTGGTAAGAAAGAAATTCCCTTAAGTCTATATTGATAAGTCTCTAAAGCTTCTGCTATATGGTTACCCTCATCAGGTCTAAAAGTGACAGTACAACTGACTTGGTTGTCTGCGTAATAGTGTTGTAAGAAAGCAGCCATTTCTAATTGATGATACATAGTAACATCATCGAGAGTCTTACATTTTCCTATATCAATAGGAAATTCAACAATTTGTGTATGTTCTGGCTGAACCGCATCAGGTTCAACGTGATATCCAGACTTCTTTAATTCTTCTATAAGAGGAGATCCTGTAGACATTCTTACTCTTCTTTTGTAATATCTTGAGTTTGGATAATGAACTCCAGGTGTGGACGATGCCAATAATGAAACTGATCCACTTGGTTTGATAGATGTAATCTTAATAGATTCAGGAATCTCAAACCATTTTGAATATATATTATCCCACTTCTTTGTTGTTGAATATGCCTCTTCGCACCAAATACGGAATGTATCTATATTATTCTTACCTAAGAACTGAGCGATTCCCGAAAGAGAGCTACCGATTCTACGATTAGCACTAATAACATCATTGGTTTTTGGTATATGAGTAGGTACTAAAGTGACAACTTTAGCATATAAGAACGCATATTTCAAAGTGCGTAAAAACTTTTCTTTAGTTTGATGTCTTGCGGGAAACGTCTCAACGAGGCAACATACTTCATCAGATTCAAGGGACTGCTCGAGGCATGGATTACCCCCATCTACACGTCTATCCTTCCAATCTGGAGGATCGCACATACGAGAATGACTTCTCATTCTATCAAGCCAAGCAATTCCTGGCTCACCATTATCTTTAATTCTTTCTTGTAATTTAAAATAGTCGGTTTTTTCGTTAGCAAAGACTGAATTATTGGATGTCCAACCGAATACTGCTCTATGAGCATTCTTTTTGTAATTCTTTAAGTCAAGAAACTCTTCATCATCATCTTCACCGAACATAATTTCAGCAGTTCTTCTAATATTTCCAGATACAACACATACACCAATTAAATTACAGATATCTACTATTCCAGTGCTTGATAACTTTGGTTCTGGTGAATCTTTCTGTCTTTCAAAATCTCTATCAAAAGCCTTTTCTATTTCATCGTGTAATTTTATTAATGGATCTGGACCTGATGATACACCGCCGAATGTTTTTAATCTCGCACCTTTTTCTCTAATTTCCGAATAATCAAATTGTGTGATATTTAATCCAGGGTTGAAGTAACCACGTAATAAGTCTTCAACACTACTTACCCATCCCTCACGAGAATCGGTAATAGTGTGATGATTAATACCTAATTGATTAGCTGGAATTTCTGGTTTATAGATTCTAACTTTATTAGCACCTTTTGTATCTAAACCAGTACCAACTCCACACATAGACATATCCATTAAAGTAGCAAATGGATATATTGGATCATCTAATATATTTTTTGTAGAAATGAACGCACAGTTATTGAGTGCGAGTCCTAATCCTTTTGTATGGATAAGGTCAGTCCCCATAGCCCAAAGACCTCTACCTGGTGGTAAAAAGTACATATTAAACATAAGTTCATACATTTCTTGTGCGCTTCTCTGCGCTTTAGCCTCATTCCACGTTTTACCAATAGTTTTAATATGTTCTTTCATAACACTGTATGTACCTTCTACAACCCTCTGAACAGTCTCTTTCCATGTCTCATTATCTCCATTCTCCTTAAGGCGAGAATAGGTACGCTTATAAACAAGCTCTCCAAGGGGGTTTCCCTTGTAAGGATTAGTCAATCCTTCTACCCATAAGAGGAAGCCCTTATTCAGTCTGAATGTAAGTTGATTAGACGCCATTACGAGATATATATAAAGATATCTTAGAATTCAATTAAATTTTTTTCGTTTTCCCTCTGATTCTCCTATATATAATTAGTCATATTAGAGCCGTAGAACAAAAAAATAGATACCAAAATCATAAAAAATCATAAAATTATGATTTTTTTAAAGTGAGTAGAGTATAACCTCTACAGACAATCTTGAATATCTTCTAAATCTCTAATGACTGCTCTCTTTGTATGCTCTTCTACTTTATTCATCGGTTTGGCTTTAGTCACGTTTTTAATGATTGTATCTATAGCATTAATCTTTGAACATCTTGTAATATGCTTATTTTTCCTCACTTTTTTGGCTGTATTAATGGCGTGTGACAGAATATCAGACATCCTTACTGTATTATTATTAGGTTTTCTAAGATTGCTGACCAGAACCTCTACTTTATCAACAGCTTTTAGCAATTCTCTACCAAGCACACTTCCTCCGGAAAATGTATTCTTTTTATTACATATTACTATCATCAGTACTAAAATAAATGATATGAATAGTATTAAGATATTCATTATATATTTGGTTGTATAAAATATTATTACGCCTGTAACTCGTTGAGTTTATTTGTTGCATCTATCATAGCATCTATATCTTCTTGGCTTACATTATGTTTGGCATCTAAGACTTCCTTTGCCTTATCTAACTCTTGTTGTAACTGTTCTATTCTTGCCTGTAAATCTGCTACTCCTTTCTGTGTTTGCTCTAATTCTGTTCGTGCTGCTTCTGCTTCTTTCTGTGCTTGCTCTGATGCTGCTTCTGCTGCTTCTGCTCGTTGCACTGCCTGCTCTGATGCTGCTCGTGTTTCTGCTAATTCTGCTGCTCCTGCTGCTCCTGCTAATTTTGCTCGTTCTAGTGCATCCGCTTGTGCTGCTTGTGCTGCTTCTGCTTGTCGCAGTGCTATTTCTGCTTGTTGATTTGCCTTCGCTTCTGCTGCTCGTGCTTCTGCTGCTCGTTGCTTTGCCATCTCTAATTCTTCTTGTTCTAATTTTGTTTGTTCTTCTACTTCCTCTAATTTATCCAATAAGTCAGCCCTCGCCTTTTTTATTTGACCAACTATTGATAATGCATATAAAACTGACTTATCCAGATCTTGCCGGTCTTTTAGTTCACCACCGCTAAATTGTTTACATTGAATAATTAATAATAATACCACAACTATAAACATTATAAGTAACATACAAAAATTTAACATTAACTATATATATAGTTTAATTAATATTTGTAATACTTCTCTTAATCTACATCCATCGTCCTTAAACGTCTAGACGCCTTGTTCATGGATTCTAAATCTTTTTCATGTTCCCTCGATTTTTCGTTTAATTCAATTAAACGTTCTCTATCTATTTCTTTCGATAAATTTAAATTTTTTATACGATCATTAAGTTCCTTCAAACTCTCAGCGTAAACATTATCCATTTCTTGTCTTTGTCTATTTAAAATGTCTATTTTTTTAGTTAAACTATTTAGAGTGTCGTTTAATTTTCTTATTGTTTCTTCTGAATTCTCTTTTATATCTGCTTTTTCTTCCCTACATTTCTTAAGTAATCTTTTTGCTGCCTGTTCAGATAAACGTAAATCTTCTAAATTATCATTTAGTAAATTTATTTTGTTATTATAGCCTTCATTCAAACTATTCAGCTCAATATTATTTCTATTTACTTGATCATAGCCTTCATTCAAACTATTCAGCTCAATACTATATTTACCTAATTTATCATCTAAAATATTATATTTGTCATTTAAAATTATAATTTCTGATTTTTTATTTTCTAACATGGCTGTTAAATTAACATTGGTTTTATCTAATGTTTTATTTTCTGTTATATTATTATCTAATTTTTTTTGTATTTCTTCGTTGGTTTCTAATATTATGTTCTGTTGTACTTTTAAGTCTGTTACCTTTCGTGATAATTTTTGTATTTTATGTAAATTTTCTTTATTGTAATGGGTATTATCTGTTTGTTTTTGTATATCTTTTATTTTTTGGTTAAGATCTTCTATTATTCGATCGTTATATCTTTTTTCTGATTCTAGATCCTTAATTTGTTTAGCGTTTATCAACGCCTCATCTCTTATCGTATCTCTTTCGGCTTTTATTTCTGCATTTTTTTTTAATAAATTCTTTCCTAACTCAGAACCCTGCAATATTTCTTCCTTTAATTTTTCTCTATAATCAGAACCCTGCAATATTTCTTCCTTTAATTCTTTTTCATCTTCATTAGCAGCTTCTTTCAGTTTATAAATTGTATCATATGAATATGAAGAACCATCTTCTAATGTCTTAATTAATCTATCTAACTTTTCTCCTCCACCTTTAGAACAGGTAGGCTTCATACAGAACAAAAGAATTAATCCTATAAAAATTATAAAAAATAAGCATATGCTTTTAATAACCATTAACCTATATACTATAAAAATTATAAAAAATAAGCATATGCTTTTAATAACCATTAACCTATATATTATAAGACCTAAAAGTTATACTTATTCTTTCTCCTCTTTTTATAGACTTTCCATCTACTATATCTGACCTTCTTTTTGTAATTCCATGTTTAAATTTCCATCTCGCTTCGTCTTCTAATATCAAACAGCTTCTTGGTTTTAAATATAATGACTCAGTTGAATCTTCATTTTCTATGTCCATACATATACCAGATTTTAATGATACGGATACAACCTTTTCCCCAAATTTAAAATTATCTATATGTGATGCTATACCTTGTCCTGGAAGGTAGTGATTTATAATTGCTTGATTGGCTTCTGGATGTACTTCATCACGAATACCTTGTAACCAATCTGGTATTGGAATGGTTGGTTCTATACTTGAAGTAGCTTGTCTTCCATAGCCATATTTAAAACCATAGTGTTGTGTCTTTCTACTTAAATCAGTGTTCCATTTTTGCTCGTAAATTTTTTTCAGCAAAAAATCTTCATCTTCTTCTGTTACGAAGTTCTCTATTAACGTAAGACCCTTCATATATGTATATTATTACAAAAAGTAATTCATTTTTTGATTGAGCTTCTCTCGCCTCCTCTATTGCTGCGCACAAGGTACTTGCTGTGCCCCAGCTGGCATTCCTCCTTCATTAAAATTTGGATGGAATCCTGATAATTCTTCATCGTCTAATTCTAATAATGTAGCAGTTTTTAAACCAGCTGTATCTTCAGCTTCTCTATCTTCTGGTATTAAGTATTTTTTAAGACTACGCTTTAATGCTGGAGTGATTTGAGACTTATTAGGAAAGATTACATCAAATTCGATATATAAATCACCTCCATCAATACCATATCCTATGACTTTATAAGTTTTTGATGGATTGATAACTATTTTGCTACGAATCAAAATAGTTATATCATTTAAAAAATTTAATGTAAATTCTATGCCACATAAAGCATCAGCTAATAATATTTCTTTATTGTATAATAGATTATCGCCCATTCTTTTATAATCTTCGTGAGGTAATTCTTGTACCACAACAACAAGATTTCCTGTCTGTCCATCTATATGATTACCTCTACCTTCTACTAATATTTGATGATTAGTAACAGCACCCTTTGGTATCTCTATTTCTTGAGTATCTTTAATTGATTTACTACCTTTTCCATCACAATCTTTACATATAAGATTTTCTGGTATTTTTTTACCTGTACCATTACAATGAGTACAAGGCGCTCTTCCTCTTTGGGTCATAGGACCTATCTGTCTTGTTATTGTAATAAATCCTGTACCATCACATTTATCACATATATAACTATTTTTATCAATAGATCCTATACCATCACAAGAATCACAATCAATAATTCTTTCATATTCTACGATCTTTTTACATCCAGTAAATATTTCATCTAAAGTAACTTGTACAGGAATAACTACGTGTAGCTTCATATCATTTTTATTATGTTGTTGCTGTTGAAAAAGGTTAGCAAAAATTTCTGTAGGGTCTATATCATTACTTCCTTGCTCAAAATCTTTTAATCCTTCTTCTCCTTTTGTGTCATATATTTTTCTTTTATTTTTGTCTGATAGAACGTCATATGCTCTTCCTATTTTTTTAAATGTAGCATCGTCTCCTCCTCTATCTGGATGATGTTTTAACGCTAATTTTCTATAAGCCTTTTTAATATCTTTAGGATCTGCTTTTTCATCTACTCCAAGAATCTGATAAAATGTTTCCATAACAACTATATAAAAAAATAGTAACTATACAAATAATATGTTATTATATAAATATTTTTATGATAAATAAAGATTTTATAAAAAGAAAAAGAGATAAAGTCAATATATATGAATATCATAAATTAATAAATGAATATGAAAAGGATCATAATTTTGGATTAGCTTTCAAATTGTGTATGGAATGTTTAGAAAATAATTTAAGTGAAGATTTAAGAACAATAATATGTGAAGACTTAACTTGCGATGATAGTATAATTTGTGTATGTAAAAAGTGTTTACCATATAATCATTCGCAAGATATAGATTGGAAAAATAAATTATCACAAACGCATATGCTTACTATCGACAAAATAAACAAATCATATATTACATATTATAAACAATACAGATATTATCACTATTTTGAAATAGATTATACAGTTAGTTGTAGTGATAAAATAAAGAAAATATGTTGTAATAAGTGTCTTAATGGATTTATACAAAAATATAGTTATGAACGTTTTGATGAAGATTCGGAATAAAGATTATGACATAATATTTCAATGTTTATTATTATTTAGAAACATTATGTTCGATACATCGCATAATATGTGTTTGGTTAATTGTATTTGGTTTTTTGTAGCATAATCAGATAACATTATCCCCCTTGAAAAAATATATTATTCTCAGAGTAAGCTGAGAATGATCAACTTATCGCTGAGTAGGAGATCTTACAGTAACGTCAATATATCTTTGTATATCTGACTGTGTTTTTATATTTCTTATGCGTTTATCGTTTTTATATAATCCATACTGATTAAGAAGAAGTCCACGTGTCTTAGCTTTATTTCTCAATCTGATATTATATAATCTTGGACCAATCCAAGCTAACATAGCAAAAGGTTCTTCTATTTTTGTAGAATAAAATATATCTATCTTTAGTGACTTGTCATATTTCTTTAATAAAATTTTTAGAGAACATTTTCGATCACCGCATCCATATTTTTTTGTAATTACTATATTTGAAGCTTCAGTGAAATATAAAGTCTCTAACATATCCTCCTTAAACCTGTCGGTCGTCAGCAAAAAATCTATATCTTTAATTTTATCTTCTTTCCTTGCTAATGATCCTACTATATTTAATTTAAATTTATTTTCATCCGATCTTATACCTTTTTTAATTGCCTTAGCGTATTTTTTGGCATCATTATAATCCATACTATATAATATGTACGGATTGATATATAGACTATTTAATCACGATGACGACGAAGATGAAAGATTTTATATTGGTAGTAGTAGAGATATAATAGATAGAATGTATAAACACAATAATATAAGGGAAAATAGTACTAAACAAAAATGGTTTAATGAAGTAGATTATGAAAATATTAATTATGAAATATTAAAAGAATTTGATGATATAAGTGATATAGAAGTTAGTAGAAATGCCTTATTAAGACATAAAAGAAGAATACATCATGTTAATATAAAATATGCATTATAGCATAGCTATCAATTCAGATTCAGATAATATTTTAATTTTGTCAATCATCTTGCGCATATAGGGGCGAGTTGGAATATCGAACGAGTATAGCATACGCATCATATTATCAATAAACTCACTCGCATCTGTATTACAAATTAAAACGGGGCACAACTCAGAAGTCCTATCATAATAAGCAACCAAAATGGCGTATATCTCGTTAATACTCCCTAACCCCCCTGAGTAGCAAATAAGATAATTACATGTCTTACTTTCTTCTATTAATCTTCCTATTCTTTCGTGAATTGTAGGTACATATTCTTTTTTAAATATATTATCATAGACAGCAATTGTTTCATCACTTTCTTTTTGCATGCTATTTGGCCAAATTATGTGATTCATCCTGTCTCCAATTTCTTTATTAAAATTTTGCATACCTAATGTTGTATGCCGCATTGTACCTGTACCTCCCCCATGAATAACATAGTATTTTTTACTTGCTAATGCGTATCCGATATTAAATGACGACCTACATTGACCTTCGGTTGCCTTACTATTTGCTCCTATAACAATTACTTTTTTCATATATTAATATATTTGTTCTATTCAAATATAGGATGTATAAATTTATAAAAAAGTATAGTACATATAAAAAATAATACAGATGCTTTAAGACTATTTCTTCCTTCACACCAAGTTAATAACGATTCCTTCTTTTCGTAACCTTTCCAATAATTTACATTTTTACTTTCTATATTGTCATACATTTTTTTGTATAACTTTGGATTTAAAAATTTTCCAATTCTTACAGAATTACATTCAAATATTATCAAACAAATAGTAGCTAATGTGTAAAATATTATTGTGTCTGTTTTCATAATACCCGTCCAATCAAAAAATGCTTTTAATAAAATTAAAATTAATGCTCCAATACCCCAAGTTGGTATCATTGGTAAATTGTCAAGTTTATAATAATTTAAAATTATATCATTTTTCCCACAATCAAATGGAGATTGTATTCTAATAAGAGATTCTATACAGCATCCTAACATACTAATAAAAATTACCTCAAATATAGTGATTAAAAAATTCTTTAGCATTTATATATGTAATATATATGGATAACTTAAAAAAATACAGGAATATCTTAGGTGTATCTATTAATGCTAATAAAGATGATATTAAAAAAGCTTATAAGCAAAAAGCATTATCTTGTCATCCAGATAAAACTGGAGGTAGCGATAATGAGTTTGTAAAAATTTCTGAAGCTTATAATAAACTTCTCGTAGCAAAAAATGTAATTAGACCCAATCAGAATACTATATTTAAATTTAATACATCTTTTAGTCAAAAAAATGATGGTTCAATTCTTGTACAAGACTACGTCACTATAAATAACGGTTATAAAATTGTTAAAAGAGTAACATCAGATCTTAATACCGGAGCAAGATCTGAAACTACATTTAATTACATTGGGAGATAATTAAAATTGAATTTATATGTACTAATAAATAAAATGGTTACCACTCAACTTAAAAAAGAATCTGATCATTTAAAGTTGTTTAAAGAGAAAATAAAAAAATATGGATTAGAATATAATAGTAATTATGTATCATCTGAAAATAAAAAAATAAATAAAAATTGTGATGACCGTGTTACTATAAAATACAATTTTAATACAAAATCATATGATTCGTTATGATTATTCAGTACCAAAGTCATTATATGTTTGTCAATATATACATACATAATATGACAGAGGTAGGGATTTGCTCTATCAATATTGGCGGTGATTCGAATTATGTAATTGACGAGTTTAAAGTTGATGATAATACACGTTACTTGAATCTTGAAAACACACATCCTGAAGGTAAAATTGTTGTCCAACTTGGCAGTAATAATATCAATTCATCTTTCGTCGTGAGAAATTCGCAAGGTGATGACCTTTTCGATTTGAATGCGGAAGGTACTTTAACTTTGTGTTAGACTGGACGTATATTATGGAGCGGATGCTTTGTAAGGATGATTGCTTGGTAACTGGTCGAATAAGCCCCACTTGTGGGCGAGGTAACCCTCAATCTTATCTGAGTTTGCTTGTGTAAGATTCTCAGTAAATATTGCTTCACCCCAATCGGAATCTCCAATTTGCTGGTATTTGTTGAACTTGATGTTCTTATTACCCCCTAATGTCCCCGAACCTGTGCCAGTATCTTGTTGAGTGCCATTCAACCAAGTGGTCGCCGTATCATTGACTTCATCCCATTCCACACTTAAAATATTCCAAGAGTCATTCAAGTCGGCGGTTGATGTATCTGGGTTATATCCGTTGAGATTATACCATTTACCTTTGAACTGAGAACCACTCAAGCCCATCAGAATATGTTGCTCACCACCACCGATAACCGATAACCAAGAATCCAAGGAACTGTCTATATTAGTAGTTTTCAAGACAAAGTACCATTTATGCCGAGTATTGGGCGCAAAGGTGGTCAAGGTGCTATTGGTGTAATCTGTGTTATTGTTGAACCTCAGAACATTCCTTCCATTCTGTACAGAAGTTTCTGCTGTAACTGTGGATGCGGAAGGGGTTGTAAATGTGTAAGTGTTTGCCGACTTGTCATCAATTCTTGTAACATATCCCCCTACCTGAGTAATCACCGCTGGGTCGTCAAAATCCAACCAAAGACGAGTAGTAATAGACGAAGGAGTCCAAGATGAATTTGTAGAACCTGTTATCGCCTGAGCCATCTGGTCGGCGTATGCTTCTCCGATTTCAAACATATCATTGACACCTGTTCCTGTGGTGTCTGGATTGGATGACTCCCCAATGTGGTTGTTTGAACCAGAGTGACCGAAAGAATCGGCATCTACAATGCCTACATAGGCGTCAGCACTTGCTACAGGTGTCAGGTCAGTACCGTAACCTATTTTTGTTATCACTATGGGGAATTGAGACGAATTTGGCACATTGTAAGTCGTACCCAATAAGTTCCTAACCTCTGATAAAAGTGTCTGTAATCCGGAAACAGATGAACCGCTTTCACCTTGCCACCATATCATTCCTTTCAAGTTCCAAGAATAACCGTTGGCATTGAGTTTATTGGTAGCGTCTGATAGAGCAGTTTGGAATCCTCGCCAACAGTCCCCTTCTTTGTTCCCTGTCGCTGTGGTATCCCAGTCCGATAAAGCAGTCCCAGCATTCAGAGTAGAAGCACCCACAGCATATTTGATGATACCAATCGGACGAGTTGTCAAATTAATGTTGTTTGCTCTGCTTACAAATCCCAGTTCAGGACCGAATTTAGTTTGCCCTGAGAGGTTAGACGAAGTTCCTCTTCCGTGGGTGCTACCCGCAACAAGAGAAGTTGCCCAATCTGTATAATATTGTGTCGTTTCAGCGTTCGTTGTGTTCTGATGCCAACTGGTATAAAATAATCCATCTTGCGTTTGTCTTGATGAATCAAGGGCGGATACGTGGGCGTAACCGTGTGCGTTGCTTTGACCTGCTAATATGAATAAGTCTATCGTTTGGTCAGTTATCAGGGAGTTGTCAAAGGTTCTATACCACTTGCCCTGATGAAAATACGCCATTGTGGGAGTATTACCTAATGTACCATCAGAAACAAGAATAGTATTACCTAATGAATTATTCAGCGGAAGGGTCGCTTTGGTGAATGTATTCACATTGACAGTACCTAATGAAGAGCCATTGACAGATAAAGAGCCATTGTCATTATGTAATAGAACATTTTTATTTGTGGCATTAGTGCTGTCCATTAAACATATAGATTTCCCGTTTTTCACAACAAGAGATGATGGGGGCATTATATATAATGTACGTAAATGTCATCATTACAGAATCAAATTATGTGTATTAGAATGACTCAGTGTATATACCGTTCGTTTGCAGTACTGGAATAAAGAAAATACGAGCTTCTCGTAGTTTTATTATAATAAAGTCACTCGTGAAAATGTGTTATATGATTGAAATACGTCCAAATATACCCCCGTCGCCCCCGAGTATCGTAAAAATACTTACAAAATTATAAATCCTTCCCGCTCTCTGTGTCATTATGTGTTTTTGACTATGTAGTTTTGTAACTTATAAAATTACGAACATATCGTATTTCTAAAATTTGTAAGAATAGATTTATACCCTCTTTTGATTCAATATATGGAAGAGGAAGCCCCTGCCAAAAAGTTCAAGAAAAGAATACTATCTATAAGGAAAATGTATTGATGATTTAAAAAAAGAATTAAAAATATCGAAATGTGATTGGGAAAACTATTGTGAACTTACTGTTAATAGAAAAACAAAAAATGGTAAGTTTACATGGTTTAATGGTGGAATATATCATCTTTGTAATTTATCAAAAACAATATGTATAGATAATAAAGATACCGATCAATTAAAAAACTAAAGGATTAAACAAAAAATGGCGAAACTATATTTTTAAATTTTTTTAAATCAAAATTATCATTAACAATACTATCTAAAATTTTACAAGCTCTAGTTTTTCCACCTGGATATCTTAATGGAGAAGTATTATTCATATCTACTATATTATAAAATAATTGAATTCAATTATTTTATAATATAGTAGATATGGATCAATATCAGATTCATAGAATGGAACAACAATTTATTCAAACCCTTGAAAATAAATCAATACAATATGAGTATCTTGTAATAGATTACATACAACAAATTAAGTATAAGATAAGAAAAAAACATATGTTAAATCTCTTAAAACAAGATGAAGAAAATAAACCTAAAAGAAGAAGAAAGAAAGATTAAACATAATAAATTACTAATATACAAAATGCCTAAAGGATATGTATATAAATTAGAATCTAATATAAAAGATGATAATAGATATTACTATGGTTGTACATCTCAAACAATAGAAAAAATGATGTATAACAATAAACATCATCCTGTATCAGGATGTATAGAATGGTTTAAAGAAATTGGATTTAAAAATATTAGATGTACAATAATTGAAGAACATAACGACATAAGCAAAAGAGATTTATGTGATAAGAAAGATATATACATTAAAAAATATATATCGCGTCCTGACTGTATGAGTTCATGTACGTCAAGAAAATTGACAGAAGAAGAGAAACAACAAGAAAAGTTAAGAATAAAAAGAGAAAAACGTAAAATAGAACAGAAATATGTCTACTTAGTTATACAGATGAGAAAAGACTACGAATTTATGGAAACTGAAATGAAAAGGGTTTATGACGGTACAGAACAAGCAAAAAGACAAATAGAAATAGATGAAGAAAGAGAGCTTGAAGAAGCTTATAAACTATTAAAAATCACCATCCGTAGGTAAATAATTGAATGTACTAAGATGTCTAAGGGATATGTATATAAATTAGAGTCTACTATAGAAAATGATAATAGATATTACTATGGTTGTACATTATGGACAGAATCATATTTAGAAGACCTTGAAAGCAGAAATATAAGTACATATCATAAGTATGATGACAAATTGAGGAGGGTATGAAATATATGGCAGGGGAAACACTATTATAATTATTTAATTTAATTTATATTTTTTGTGTTGCTTATATGGTGAATATAGCATATTTAAGTGTATTCATTTATTTTTTAAATAACAGGATTATCGTTGATTTTATGATAAATTTTTGAAAATTCAGTAGAGTCAAACCTCTTGAAAAATTTTTGAAAATTTTCATTTTTTCGAAATCTTGTATTTTAGAGCACATGAAATTATTCTGTCATCCAAAGAATACTTGAATACATATGTAAAAAGCCAAAAAGATAGAAAAAAAATAGAAATGCGTTACGGCTTAAAAATTCAAGGATTTTGTAATTAATTATTTTAGTTTTATTTTTTTACACTGCTTATATGGTGAGTAAAATTTTGGATTTTTTGAGCTTTTTTTTAACTCTGTCATTTTTTAAATTAAAATCACATTTCCGACGTATCTAAAATTAGATTATATTTTAAATATAATTTAAAATAAGAATGACGATTTTTCATTTTCTTATATATGTGCTTTATTATTCTGTTGATAATAAAGTTCGTCCAAAATTACCTCGTCAAACACGTGAAAAATCACGTTTTTCTTCTATAAATCGTTTGAAACGGTCTCACAACGTGATTATAGAAGAAAACAGTTCACCAGGACCTGTCAAAAAAGTACATATAATAATAAACTAGAAACTAAAACAAAAATTGTAATTGCAATTTGTACCTTTTTACCAAAAGACGTCCTTCTATAATTATGTTGTAGAGGCTCTATATAGCCACCATAGACAAAAAACAAAACTTTTCAAAACTTTTCAAAATTTTTAAATTTTAAATTTTCGTTGTGAAGTCGTTTGAAGCTAATATTAAGATGACGCTTTTTCCCATTTTCGCAAAACCTTGGAACGAGAATTCTTTGATTTTGAAACCACTTTTGAACCTTAATATGAGCTTGTATTTAAATAATAACAGGTTTTCCTACCTAAAATGGAAAACTTTTTTGACAATTTTACCATTTTTTACTATTTCTCGTTTGTAATTGATTTCTGACAGAGATATTGAATTTTGACACCTTTCTCTAAAAAAACACGATCGATTTATAGGTACCTAATTTTTCTCTTTCTCATTTTCCGATACTTTTACGTTACGTATTAATTATAACACGAGATATAAAACGCTTGAAGTGTTATATTATCAATTAGATTGATTACATATTCATTTTATAATACGATATGGCGTTAGTATCTAATATATAAAGATATATTAGATAAGAAACAGAATATAATAGAAAGTGTATATTTTTTTTATATATCTATTATTAATTTAGAATTAAATATAAAGACAAAATAAAATACTAAAAAATCTTATTTTTCGTTTGTAAGTATTTCTTTGAGCTGAGAATGTTTGGTGCGAGTTTTAAAAGAAAATCTTAAATTTCATTTTTAAAAAATAAAAAAAAATAAGTTATTTTTATTTTTACTTTTTTATATTATTATTAGCTTGTATTAAGATAATAGACTAATCTTCGTCATCATCCTCTTCCTTTTGCTTAACATCTTCTTCATCATCACTATCCTTATGTGAGAATTTCTCCTTTGTTTCGCCCATCTTCATACGTTTTAACTCTGTGATAAATCTATTTAGACTTATACCGTTGTCTCCGATACAGATATTTGAATAATCTGTAGCGATACGTATTTCAGTCTTTGTAGGTAAGATATCATTGAGAGTTTCCTTTGTAACAGTCATAACATCTTCATCTTCATCAAGGATCTTCAGACCATTTTTGTCTGACTCTGGAGAACTGATAGGTTCTCTGTTGTAGAATTTTCTGGTAATGAATGGTACAACCATCTCTACCTTCTCGCCACTGTCTTTATCATCTGCGTGTTCTCTTAATCCACTTGTAATCTTAGTATTTTTTACTTGTATCAGACATTTCTTTTTCTTTCCCCATGTATCATTGGCAATGAATTTTTTTGTTTCTTCTCTGATAAATTCATCCAGTATTTTCACAAGAGCGAATTCCGGAGTGATATCTTCGTCAGTGATTTCTTCACCATCTAAGATACCACAAGGCCATCCTTTTTCAGGATCCATCTTAAGCTTATTCTGATAAGCTTTCTCTGTATATTTTCCTTGTTTTAGTTCAGGTTGATATACCTTTCCGCTTTGGTTATTTGAGAATATCTTTCCATGAATATGAACACTTTTGCTATATACCATAAGTTTATCCCATTTACCGTCACTTTGTGGAGTAGGATTGTAAAGGATAGGTATCCTTACATTATCATTGCTATCTGTTCTGGGGTGTTTATTATCAATTTTTAACATACCCTCTAAAGTGCCGTGTTCCTTCTGATATTTTTTAAGATTATTTACAGTTGGAATGGTGTAGAAGTAGGTCTTATTCTTCTTAGATGATGGGTCATTAGATTTTGATACTTTGGATGCCATAGCAGTAATATATTATAAAAAATTATGTATTCAATTTTTTTTTCTTGTAGAATGTCATACAGAGTCTTGGACTATGGGTATATGACCCATAATTGACTGCCTACAGCATAATCTACTCTTATCGACCACTTTATTTAGAAAATCTCCCATAACAACGTTTTCCATAGCAGAAGGGTCTGATATTTTGTATCCAGTCTTATCTATATATTTTTCCATACGTTTATCGTATATCATTTTATAAATACCATATACATGCCCTATACTCATACCACAAGACATACAGACCGGTGAGATAGTGATATAACTCATTTCTCTTATATATAAAAAAATTAAATATTCAATTATTTTTCTATACATAAAATCATAAATGATCAAATTGTACTCTATCTCCTCCTTTACATAGATTATCATTTTCTTCATCCTCTAATGTATGATTATTTCCAGTCAACATAGTTATATATGCTATATCTCTCAATTCGTCATATGAATCATCTCCTGAATCGCAGCTGGATCTTTGTACAATGTTAGCACGTTTTTTATTTTTCTTTCTAGCTAAAAGTCTATTTCCACCTATAATGTATGGATCACCTCCAATTTTTTCATCTCCTGTTTCTTCACCACCCATAGTCATTCCGTCTATTACTTGTTTTAATTTAGCATTATCATTTTTTCTACGCCATTGCATCGAGTATAAAACATTAGGATCAATATATTCTTCTTCCTTTACTTTGATTAACATTTTATAATTAATATTATGTATATTAACTATACTATCAGTTTTTGGAGCGCTATCTAATGTTCCGTTGTATGGCTTATTATTTCGTTCTACTAAAACATTTCCATCTGTCATATACATAAAAGCAGTAGAAAAGAACCATTTACATGTTAATCCGTAATCTTCTTGCGACATATAACTACCGCCTTCAAATGTAAATGTGGCTGCTCTATCATATGACATATCAAGCATAGGTCTAAAAGATACAGCATTTTGTAAAGAATCAATCAATTCTTGCTTCGTGCTAACAATAGTCATAGTATCATTATTTGTAAAAATAGAAGTTCCTACATATCTTAACTGATCTTCCCATAATTTTCTATATGGATATGTTTTGCTATATCTTTTGTTAAATATATCTTTGTATTCAGGAGTAATATATTTACCTACATATTCATTTACATTACTATATACTTTTTTAATTTCTCTCGATAAAACTTCAATATTTATTTTTTGCTGTTTTATAAAAGTGTTTCTAATTCCTAATAAATTTTTAAAATATTGTGTATGATTGTTATCACACCACCTTGAAGCTTGTTCTAAATATAATTTCCATTCTTTTAAAGGATTTTGAGTAATTATGGAATTTCTCCAACCAGTAGCAATTTCTATACCATCATTTCTATCACCTGTACCTAATAATATTTCTTCTGTAATTACACTATTAGGATCTAACAATAATATTAATAAACTTATACCAGGATTAATATCCATTGTTATTAATATTTCTTTCATTAGTTCTGGTTTATACATTTTTATCCAATTGTATAATGACACACATTTAATTAATAACGGATGTTTGACATCACATTTATTAGGATATAATATACTAGTCTTATATTCTGCTAATATGGTAGCTAACATTCCAATTTTTTGCGCATCAAGAGAATTTTTTAAAGCGTTTCCCACATTAACAATGTAATTACCGCCACCTCTTATACCTTTCTTCTCTTTTTTGTCTCCCTTTCTGCTAACAAAAGATACTTCGATAGGATATTGTCCTCTTACTACTTCCCATACGGCATATCTAAATCCACAAGGAACCTTAAAATCTTTTCTAACTTTTATTGTAACATTATTTGAAAATGTAACTTCATTTTTTAATTTATCAATGTTACTAACCTTTAACGTTAATCCGCTTCTAAAGGGTATATTGCTAGAATATTCTTCAAAGGTAGACGTCGATGGTAAATATTTACGACAAACTGTATTCATTAATATTCTTCTTGCTACACTGGCACTACCAGAACCGTGGATATTTTTTTCAAATTCTTTCATAAAACTTTTATCCGGTATGATAACAGTTAAACCATCTGTATCGGTTAAACTGTCTTTGGCGCAAATATCATCAATATTATTTGCATAGTCCTCATAATGTTCGCCTAAAGATAAAATAAACGACCATATCTTAGCACATTCCGGACTACTACGACCGCCATACATTATAGTTATATATACAAAAAGAATTAACTGATTAAAATAACTTAAGTAATATGATAGATGTAATGATATAATTCCATTTACAGTCAATTAATTATTTATTGGTATTATATATATATACAATGAGCGGTGGCACATCAAGGTCATTGGCAGAAGGGGGAGCTGTATATGAAAGTTTCAGCTCCGATGTTCTCGGTGGAGATTATCATTTATCCGGCGGATCTTCTATCATAGGTGATAATGTAACTGTTGAGAATGTATTAGTAGAATTAAGTTCATATCCAAAGACAGCTTCTGCGAAGGTTAAGGGTGAATTAATTAGGCGTATCGGTTTAGCTGTTAAGAAACTTGGCGCAAAGATTAATATGAAAAATCAAGAAACTATCTTGGATGGTGTTAAAAGATATCTTCCAGATCCCGATCAGAAGAGTACGATCAGAGCTAGTAATAAGAAATTAAGAGATATGGCGAAGACTATTGCTAAAATTATCAATAATGTATTCTCACAATCAGGAAGTATTCAAGTTATTAACACTGAACAAGACCCGCAATACTTAATTAGAGACGTTGCAACGCATATTTACGGACTTTCTTGTGGTACTCACATAGAATTTTATAAAATTTACGGAATTTTAAAGTCTACCCTCAACAAGTTAGACGCAATGCACGTATTAGTTAATCAAGTATTAAAGGATAAGATGGGTAATGCCAGTAAGAATATCAGTGACCCTAAACAGGCTACACAGGTACAAGAGGCGGAGATTGCGGTAAAAGCTACTCTTGGGCAGATGAAAGCTATGGTAGAACAAATCAGATTAGCAACAAATGTTCTTGCTACTGATGAGAATAAGATTTTGATAGAGATGGACAGACATAAGAATAGATTTGACAAGATTACTTCACATACTGATGTATGGGATGAATCGGATGACGGTAAAGTTGGTGATACCATCGCTCGTTTATTATCAACTATCGGCAATACTACAGTTATTGCTGATATTGTTCATAACTCATTAGAAAAGGCGGGTCTTACAATGAGTCAATTTAAAAAGTTTAAGGCGTTCGGTGATCTTGTAAATACTATCCATAATAAAATCTCTAGAATGAATCCTACAAAGGACGCCAAGAAGATCGGAGATATGTTATACCATATGGAACAGCTTAAGAAATATTTTGCTAAGAGGCATACCATCAAAGGAGGTGGTGGATGTGGAGGTGATGCTATTTTTGATATGGATGGAGGTAGTGAATATGGTATGAATAGTGAGCCTATAAGTACGCAAGGTACAAGTCTGTACGATGGCGGTGATAATCATAGTGGAGGAAGTGCCGAATCTTTTGATATGTCCGGAGGGGCATTAGATCCCGAGGATATCGAGAGAATTGCAAAGAGAAAGAGAGCTGAATTAGCAGTTAAGGCATTCACTAATGAAATGAATGAGAATATCAATGAATTCATTGAACACGTTTATGAAGCAAGTAAATATCTTGGAGATACCAGATATGATACTGCTAAAGTAGTTGATACGTTAGAGAATATGAAATACATCGAAGCTCTTCGTGATCCTAATGTATATCTTGCTCTTGTTGGTTACTATATGGATGATACATACCGTGGTATGGCAGCGCAATACAAGGAAAAGTTAATTAAGACAGTACGTAGCTTTAAGGAATTGGGTAATAAATTACCTAAGGCAAAGAAACCTCTTAATTCAGCAGCTGATAATATTTACAATATCATCAAGAAGGTAGATTTCTTCTCTGATTTATTAAAGACACTTCTTGCTTCAACCAGTCTCACTGATATTAAAGATATCGTTTCAACAATCCCTCAATGTATGGGAAATATCAGACCTGCGTTGAATCGCTTCTACCATTCAATGCATATTTCACAAATGCGCAAGAATATCAATATGAGTGCTAAGGACTTAGATAGATACACAGAACAATATCCCGAACTTCTTGCTTGGGCTGTAGGAAACAGGAGACAGGATCTTGACAGAGAACACTCTGTATTAACTGCTGACTCAAAGGCTGCCGCTGAGTTAGCTGGTCAATGCGGATGTCCCAGCACAGGAGGTATTTTATTGACAGACGACGACGTTAAGGAATGTAGTTTAGTCGCCCAATATACCGGTAGACTTGCGCAGAGAAATGATTATAATATATCTACTGTCCAGACATACTTAGAAGCCAACAAGGGAGACTTTGTAAAGCTTTTAAGAGAAGTAGATGATGAGTTTAGAGCTAAGCATCGTTTGTACAAGGCTCTTGAATCTCTCGATCTTCTTCTTAGTGCTTTTACTAAGGAGATTGTCGGTGATGTAGATTTATTAAAGGAAATTAAGAAGTACTTAGATGATACTAAGGTTTATACTAAATGGTTTACTGATTATACTGGTAATTTACTTTCTGCTGTATTTGAGAGTATGCCTGCCTATATTTCTCACGTAGGGTTTCCTACTGATCGGAACCCTCCTTATAATAAGGGTGCAGAATATAAGTGTCCTTCCACTAATTTAGATTCTCCATTTGATCCAAAGACTTCACTCAAACTTCCAAGTAATATGACTAAAGACCAAGTTAACTTTAAACCAGTAAATCCTGAGGCTTTTGCTGACGGTAAGAGTTACGGTATGCCTCAATACTCCAAGATCGATGAGAGACTTAAAGATCCTACTACTCCTTCTTTCTATTACAGACTTCTAACTGAGGCTGTAAGAGCTTCTGGACAGTTATCTATGTACGGTAAGGCTACTGGTGTTGTAGATATGAAGCATAAGGATAGGACTCGTAAGAATATTGATGAATTCTATAACAATTTCCAAGCTTTAAAGAACATCTTCCATTCATTTATCAGTCTTTACAACAGAGTCATCGAACGCTCTGTAAAGAGTACATCTATTATGACACCCTCACAAATTTACTATTCTATTCTTAGTTATTTAAAACAGAGTGCTTTACAGAGACGCAATCTTAATGATGATTGTAAGAAGAAGGCATGTGAAGGTGCATCTGTTCTTTCTAGGATTGGCATTAAGCCCAAAGCAGACGCTCTTGCTAAAGTTGAAGTAGAGAAACTAAATGTAATTTATTTATTTAACAAAACAAGAAAGGATGGAGATGAAAAATTAAACGAAAAATTAACAAATATAGAGGACTTACGAATTGAAGTAAACAATGATCGTGATAATCCTCAAAGAGCTGCTTTACTGGCTTTATTAAATCGAGCTACTAAAGTAAAAAGTGATTTACTTGCAGCAGAAGCAATGAAGGATGATCAGGATGATGGTACTGATTCTAAAAATAAGTACGCACCTATTCCTGAGCGTACTACATTATTAACACAACTTATGGGTATGATTATGCCTGCTTACTATCCTACTGAAACTACAAAGAAAAAATATATGATTAATGATACTTTTTATAAGGGTGATGAAGGTCTTAAAGAGTACAGACAAAACATTGCGAAATATTACCAGAGTGTTTATGATGCTGAAGATAGATATTGCGCTATGGGTATTAAGTCTGTAGCATCTGCTGTATTATCTTGTGTTGGTCTTTTCACAATCACTCAACAGCCTGTAAATATGGGTATGCAAAGGGCTGTAAGATCTATTATGGGAGGTGGTAAAAACGGAGGCAAAGGCGGTTCAGGTGGTCTTGGTCTTCTCACAAGCACACTTCATGGAGAATTAGAATCTATTTTAACACCTAAGGTAGATGACGATTCGTTTGAATGTTATTATTACATTACACGTCTTGCTGAATTTTACAATAAATTGTTCGAAAGATATGCTAAGAAGGTACAGGATTGTAAGGGCAAACCAGAACATCTATTTGCAGGACATAAAGCAGATGATGCCACAGATTACATTATTAGATTACCAAAGGATTTAGAAGGAGAGTTTGGAAAACTCATATTTATTGTTGACAAAAATAATGGAATATATACCGAAGAGGAGGCTAAGATTATCGTATCTGAGATTAATAAGGCTCACGCTAAACACAGGACTAAGGAAGATACAATTATGGCATTTGTTAAAGAAATTAATAGTAAGTTCAGTATATTAGTAGATAAAGAAGCTCAGAAGAAATTACAAACGTTTGAAGGTAGATTGGGAGCTGCGCCGGATGGTCTTGATTTCACACAGCAAGAAATTAGACGTTTTGGTGAATGTACTGGTTCAATGGAATTTGATACTGAAACTTATGGAGATAGTGATATCACAAATCTTGATGCTATTGTCACTCCATCAGATGCTTTAGGTAAGAGTTACAGCAAATACAAGTCAGTAGATTATGACGAAATTGGAGAGACTGGTCAGATTGGAGACAGTTACGCTAATCCTCTTAGAGAAAGAGCTTTAGGAAAGTATAAGTTAGGATGTGAATATAAGTTATATCAGAAGTTAGCAATTCTTAGAACTGAATTGGATTCTATTTTAGATGAATATCTTAAGTCAAAACCAGACGGAGATTGTGACACGCATACGTCAAAATACCCTATTACTACTGATGTGTATAAAGAGACATTCCACGAAGATTTTGTAGATGATATGAAGCTTAGACTTAAAGACGCAAAAGGAGAAAATGAGTTTAAGTTTAAGACCGCTGTAGATCTAATCAACAGCAGAGGTAAAGGAGATATATCTGATAAAACTGGAGTCAATCAAGATTCATTGTTTATATTCAGTGAGACAGTAGCTTTGATGACAGACGGTTTGGTAAATGCAAGAAATATATTACATTCGACATTAATGGATATTGCAGGCTTCTCAGGAGAAGTATTTTACCATATTAATAAATCTGATAAAGGAGCAGTCAAAGACGGATTAATAAAAGAAATATTAGTCAAAGCTCTAGAGGATGCTGAGATTGTTCTTACTCCTCCTGTAGGAGTAGACCCGCCAGAATTACAAGGATTATATCCACAAGCGGGAGACAATGAACGACGTGAATATGATTTATATTCTGGTGTTATTAGTTTATTAATTAGAAAACACGGAGGTATAAAATTATTTGGTCTTGGTTGTCAGGGTGATGTTGGTACAATGAAGAACTGTATAGCTTCTTTATATTCCTGTAAGAAAGAATTCAGACCGTATGAGGTAGCAAAGGCTAAGTATGGTAATGATTTATCAGATCCTAAATCAGGAATGGGAGAGGGTCTTATCAAAAATAAAAGGGCTCAGTTTATCATTGAAGTTATTAATCAAATGTTGATGAGGTTTGACCTTACTCCTGTATATGCTACAGCTATTGGAACTATTTCTCGTCTTTCATCCGTATTGGGTGGATTAGTTTCAACTACTATATCTACTCAGGGTACTTATATGGATGTTACTCCTGTTCAGAACTTATTAGTTGATTGTTTAAGTGAAGTAAAACAATACGCTTCTCAATTCTACGATGTTATGCCAAAAAGCTTTATGTCAGATTATTATAATAGAAGTGTTCTACCGGACTACTCTCTTGATCTTCCACAGGGTAGAAATTCTATATATGATTTAGAATACGATCTTACTGTCATGTTTGAACCTCATTTGAGAGATGAGGTAAAATGCCAACCATTAATTGCATGTGTAAACTCCACTATGACTAATACACACAAGGCTCTTGTAGGAGATTTACCTAGATTATTATTCAATGCAGATAGTCCCAATTTAGGCAATAGAGATTTATCTGATATGATAGCAGAAGGTAGCAAGTATTTCACAACCGTCACTCCATACAATTCAGGAGGCGATGCCATTATCGCTGCTATTATGCCTACTCATTATGAGGTTGTTCCTCATAATAAAGTAGATGCGTCTGAAAGTACTCTTAAAAAGTTAGAGTTTATAGGGACTGAGCCTGCAAAAGTAGCAAAACTTTTACAGGAGGATATTTTTGATGTAAATCCTGATACTATGTTTTTAGATAATTTATCTAACGGCGTTCATATGAATGCTTTGTTACCAGCTCTTAACTACGGAATTAGGTCAATGATTGAGAGTTTCTACGACTATGCTGCAAGAAAGATTTATAAAGGTGTTCTTGATTCTGTGTTAGAAACAAGACTTTCTACAAATATCAACGAACTTGCTACTTCATATCCTGATTTATATACAACGGCAGATTCTGGTGCGAATGCAGCCAATATCCAATACGCAATTCCCAATAAGGATTCTCTGCTAGTAACTTCATTGGCTATGACATTGAGAAAACTTCACACTACAGTACCAGCAGCGGCTCAATGTACAGCAGCGGCAACAACGAGTTCGTGTTTGATATATGAGACAGTCGCAGAAATTAAAGATGAGAGCTTAGTAGATGTTTACAGATTAAAGCTTCCTATGTTCAGGGAATATTTCTTGAAGCTTGCTAATAAGTGTAGGGTTCTCAGAGCATTCCTTACAAAGGGATGTGGAAGCAGAGAGAATAAGAGACGCTTGATGAGAACTTCAATGCCGTGGGTAAGAAGGGCGGTAGAACCAATAGCAACACATACAATCTACAATTTTATTAATCCCCATCCTAATGCTGTGCATGATGATTTCGCAGATGCTAAAGTATCTGAAGCAGATAATTTCTCTTATTATTGTTTTAAACATCATAATGAATATAAGATTGATGATATTAAGAATGATGTTAACAAATACCCTCTAACCAATGAACACGGAGGTGGTTCAGCTATTCTGTCTGATAATGAGTTCTACAATAGTGCTGGCAATTTTAGTGATGAAGCCAGATATGCTTACTTTATGGAAATTATCACAAACATTGAGGATGTTTGCTCACATCTTGCCAGTAAGTGTGACAGTATGTCTAAGGAATTTGTTCCTGATGACAAGTATATGATCCCCAGTAGTAATTATTTAGAAACCCACAAGAGATTACACGATGGTCCAGTATTTACTCCAATCTCTTTGGTATCAATATTCTCATCTCCTGATATGAGCTACCTTCCGTTACATAGTTTATCCACAAAGCCCAATACTGATCCATTTAAGTTACAATATGGAGCTAAAGGTATTTTATACTCGGATAATCGTCAGTATTTAAGCGAGAAGTATTTGGGACACGCTCTTAGCTTGATAAAGAAGGCTACTGGATCTAGAGTAAGAATCGATAGTTCTAATTACTCTCAGTTTGTTAAACGTTATTTGGATCTCTTCAGATTTAATTACAGTGCTATTGATTTCTCAGAACAGTCCGCTATGGCTGGTGATTATGCCAGTATTGGTTTCAAGGGAGGTGGTGGTGTAGAAAATTACACAAATGTAGTTTTAGATCAATTTGAAGCATATGTAAGTAGAATGCATGCTACTAATCTTATTGCTGCTAAGGGAATGAAGCCAGCTACATTCAACCTTGTAGAAGTTAAGCCATATAGTTACGATAAAACTTATTCTCCATACAAAAATATTAATAATGGATTTACGGTACGTACGGTTGAAAAGAATGATCATAATCCACAGCGTATCTGGCTTGTTGAATTCTGTCATAACTTCGTATTTGGTTCAGGTAGTATGGGTAAATCTTCCAGTGATGGACAAGCAGATTTAGCTGGATTACAACAACAATTTAATATGTTTATAGCTCATCATAGTAAAAATGATATAGACCATAATATTTTAATGATACGGATTTATAAAGATTTAGCAAAGAAGATAAATGATGGATCTACTATGAAAGTTAAAGATCAGGCTCTTAATTCTATACGTCTGATGGGTCCGTATATACTTGCCATTATTAATGCAAATCTTACATGTGCCGTTACTACTATTAATCCATCAGACTATAATAGAATTATTAAAGTCATTGATGATAATATTCCTGGTGATATTCCTCCTGCCGTTGGCCGTCCCGACGAGTTACCTGTTACCGGTGCAAGTGATACAAGTGGATCTCAAGCAGAAAGGCTTACTCTCTTAGCTGAATTAATGAATACAATATTTATAACAGATGGATTCAACCCAGGAGTAGATGATTATAAAACATATATGAATAAATTAATAAAATCATTTAAAAAGAAGCTTATCGAGACTTTAGATTTAGCATTAGCCTATTCTAATGATGCAGTGTCTGTAGAGGCTTATAATTTGGCAGCAGAATTATCTAGCAATAAACCAGGACCTATGATGCAAAAATATAATATTCCTAACTTATTAGCTGAAAATGAAGATTTAGTAGGGACTGTTCCGGTATTAGTATCTGCTGTGTTAACACCTGCAATAAAACAAACTAATATTGTAACTGGAGGAATATTAGGTGGAGCACTTACAAAAGATAATCAATACAATCTTATGAAGGTTCTTGTTCTTAATAAGAGTCATTTGATTTACACAAATCTTAAACAGGCTCTACCATTCAGTGTCATTTTTGATATCATTGCAGGAGATGAACCGGAAGATATTAAGAGAACATTAACAGAAAATCTCAGAGGTATGGTAGAAAAGTCTGGTACTCGTTTCACTGGAGAGAGATGTTTTGAGAGTCTTGTGGGTGACTCACAATGTAGTAGTATGAAAGATCTCATCGGTCTCATCATCGAATTAAATATCAATCCTATTAACGTTCATGCTGTTCAAAGATTTATGCCATTCGCTAATCTTTACAATTATTCATACACTCTTGAGAGATTCTTATACACTATGTATGACTTGAAAAAACCGTGGAAAGAAATAGTGTATGCTGGATATGGACAAGATGCTGCTGGTACTAACCAAGATTGTCAGAATCCAGGAAGACAAATCGTATGTTTCAAAAATATATTCCAATCTACAGATCCTAATTTCAGACCTGGAAAAATGACAAACAAAACAACTCATGAATTCGGTAATCCTGATGACTTTAATGAAATAGATATTAGAAGTGATTATTATCATCAAATTGTAAAGGAAGTATTCATCAGAATGATGATTGATCCTTACGCAGAAGTTGATACATATTGTTATGGATTACCGGCTGGAAATACTGCACAAATAAATGCTTATCATTGGGGTCCTATTGGTAGAATTATGAAAGGTTTTGATAAACTTGGTATGGGAGTACCCAAGTTCTTATCTGATCAATTATACGGAAAGGTTTTATTGAACAGCATGCAATCAGGAAATAGATATGGACCAAATCCGGAAGTCGATGCTTATTGTTCAACTTTTACACACCCCGATCCCGATACCGATTACACTTCCGCTGTCGTGAGACCGGCTCCGCCTCCGCCGGGAGCCGCAGTGGGACCGGCACCCGGCGCTGCCGCGGGACCGGCACCCGGCGCTGCCGCGGGACCGGCACCCGGCGCTGCCGCTGCCGAGAGACCGCCTCCGCCTCCGCCAACCCCGGCGGAGAGACTGGCGGAGGACATACGGCTGCAGAGACTGGCGGAGGAAAGACGGCGGCTGAGACTGGCGGAGGAAAGACGAGGGATTATGAGAATGCAAGAGGCGAATAGACAAGCGGAGGAGAGAATGTACGATATAAGATGGGAGATGAGGGTGGCGCAAGATAACGAGAGGCGGGCGGAAGAGGAATCGCGTGATGCGATAATAACAATGAATAGAATGCGAAATGATGGAGAGATTTCGGATGAAAGGAAAGAAATAGCGACGGAGGATTCGAGAAATAAGGAAGTCCTGAAGAATCAGGCGGGGGAGGCGGCGAGACAGGCGGAGAGGAGACTGGAGGAGGCGGTGGATGCGGCGAGACAGACGGCGAGGAGACTGGAGGCGATGAGAATGGAGGTGAAGGATAGGTGGGCCCCCGCCCCGGGCGGGGAGGAGGAGAGGGAGCCCCCCGCCCCCGCCCGGGGCGGGGCGAGGCTTTACAATCGGGGTAATCAGGATTTGTTGCAAAAGTTTATGGGAGGAAAAGATATAGTTGATTTTTCAGAGCCGGGCTTGAGTGATTATGGCGTAATACCGACACGTTACAGAGTTCAAGGTGTTGGAAACCCTGATCAGAAGATTTTTACTAATCTAACTTTCTACGACCCCGACTCAAGAGATATACTGTCATATGATTTGACCAAAGTATTCGGTGATAACACCAAAATTAAAGAATTCCGTTGTGAAGGATATGAACGTTTCAACACACAGCTTGTTCGTAACGTATTCTTCATTACAAATCTTCAGAGAGCTATGCGATTCTGTATCAATCTATGGTTGAGCAAGGCTTATGGCGCGGTTTCAAGAGATCATAGGGCAATTGCTGCTGGTGTTACTGAGAGAACACACGGCGATGCCAGACCTATGGAGGAAGATAATGAATATGGCTTTGAGAATACTTGGTTGTAAATATATAAATGAACTTACCCTCAGGTTTTAATAATACAGGAGTAGTGTGCTGGTTTAATAGCTTACTCCAGTCTTTAATATCTTGCGAACATTTTTATAATCATTTTAAGGATAATCAAGATTCTATTGAGAATCAATCTCATACTTACAACGAATTATGTACGTTAGTAAATAAAATAACAAAATCTGAAGATATTAGACCTATGTCTGTATTGATATTGAAGGGTATGTTAAAAGATTATGAAATAAAGAAACAAAAATTAGATATAGCATTTGGACAACAATCGCCAAGAGATGGATTGATGTGCTTACTCGAAGCAGCAAATAACAAGGAATTGGATGCGTCTTTCAATCATGTATATGAAGTAACTTTGATATGTAATGAGACAAAAAAAATTCTTTCTAAGAAAAGAGATAATGGTACGATAATTAATGCATTTGATGAAGAAAGTCTTATACAAAAAGGACTGGAAAACTTTTTGTTAAGCCATCAATGTCAACTAGAAACAGACTTTGTTCCTGATCCTAAAGAATACAAAGATTACGAACATAAGGAAGGATATACTTACAAACGTACCTACAATTTAAGACGTATTCCTGATATAACTATAATATCTCTTAACAGATATTATACAGATGGTAAGCAACACAGACCGAGAAATCCAAACATTAATCTTCCAGATGAGATGAATTTTCCATTCATACGTGGCGGAAATTTGACATATAAAAAAGTAGCAACTTGTGAGCATTCTGGTGGATTGAATGGTGGTCATTGGATATCTCGTGCTACAAGAGAAGACAAGACTTATGTATTCAATGATATGAGTGTTGTTCCTTATGAAGGACTAAAAACATTGCCGAGTACATATTTAACCTTTTACGTTAAGGCGTAATTGTTAGTCCATAATTTAGCTATTCTGTCATATTCATTCTTATTTTTTTTGTATAGTTCTGCAATCTCTGGTACTAATGGGTCGTCTGGATTGGGATCATCCATTAGAGAACATATAGATAATAATAATTTAGAAACAGTAAGAGCAGGACTCCATTCCTGTTTTAAAATATCTAAACATATTCCTCCGTTACTATTTATATTGGGATGGTATATCTTTGTTTTAAATTGTAACCGAGGAGCTTTAAATGGATAGTTATTTGGAAAGTATATATTTAATTTAAATAAGCCTTTTTCATAAGGACTACCATCTGGTCCTTTTATAGTAGCTTCCCAATTAAACATATCATTTTCTACTATTGGATTAGCAGTAGTATTTAATGGAGGGTCTTTCTTTATTTCTTCATATTCTTTTTTTATCCTACGAAGTGCCATATATAGAGATAAAAAGAAACATTTTAATGTTCTACTTAATATAATAAATGATAGATTTTTATCATAAACCGGATAATACTCCAGAATATTATGATATTATATCAACTTGTGTATTTATAATGAAAAAATCATATAAATCGACATTAATATATCAAGAAGGATTAGAAAATCTTTTAAAAGTAATACAACAAACTGATAAATATTTATATCTTTATCATGACAGAACGATAGAAGAGCCTAAACATTTAAATGAAGATATAAATGAAGAAATAAAATCACTATGGATTCCTTTAATTGATAAATTGAAAAAAAGTAAAAGAGTTTTTCTTATTAGATATGAATTTCCCGAATTTAAAGAAGATAAATTTTATCATCATTCTACATTTAGAACAATAGTGAGATTTTTACCTATATTTGACCTTCCTGAATATAAAAAGACTAGAATTGTTTATTGTACTGATTTAGATAGTAAGATAGCTATATTTTATATGATAACTCAAAAGATTGATTATCTGAGAAAAAATAAAAATATAGATATTTATTTTAGAACACATACTTGTTATAATTTAAAATTTTGGGTATTTATACAAAGACTTAAAAATATAACAAATTTTAGAATAATAGGATCTTCATTTTGTACTAATAGAATAAAATTTCCTTATAAATATTTTACAGAATTTTTAAATGATGTTTTAAGAAATAAAAATAATGAATTAAAGGATATAGTAAGAATAAATAATAACATACATAAAAACATAAAATGTTCTTATAAATTTTGTTATGGGTATGATGAATATTTTTTAAATAAATACATATTGTATGATATTGTAAAAAATGGATATCATTTTATAGTAAATCTTTGGTTTAATATATCACGAGTTTTTTCATACGTAATGGACATATTTACGAGAGAGACAAAAGATGGCTCTATATTGAATAATAATCAGAAAAAAATATTAAAACAAATTATAACTGATTACAATTTTAATGAATCCTTTACAAATAATTGTAATAATTTTAAAAATAGTATTAAAATAGAAGAATTTTTAAAAATAACAAAGAAATTAGAGAAGGAAAATAAATTAAAAGTTTTATTTATGACTAAATTAGAATTAGATTGTTTAAGTAGAACTGAAGAACTATATGAAAAATATGGCTATAATCATCATTTGTTTTCAATAGCTTATTATGATTCAAATTTAGTATTACATAAAAGATGGATAAATAATCTTATATCTCGATAGTTATCGTCTTTCCGCTTTTAATATAATTCTCTATAATTATACCAGCATTTTCTAATATTTTTTTACTGGCTATAAAAGAAGGTGTATCTTCTTTTTTGTTTAGATATACAACTTTTCTGATACCAGTCTGCGCAATTGATTGAGCGCATTTATGGCAAGGATATAATGTACAATACATAGTACATCCTCCATATTTTTCTATATTACCATTTAATATACAGTTCTCTTCAGCGTGGACAACAAATAAATTCTTTTCTTCTTTTGTCCATGGATATATATCATCATTATCGCAATTTAAAGTTTTAGGAAATCCATTATATCCTACAGATAATATTTTGTTTTTGTCATTTACTATAATAGCTCCTACCTGAGTATTAGGATCTTTACTACGCTTACTGGTAAGTATGGCGAGGCTCATAAAATACTCATTCCAATTAATAGCCATAATATAGTATATATTTTTTATATTCAATTATATTTGTAAATATAATTGAATATATTATATCACAATATACTATGAACTCACTAACTGAATTTAGTTTTCATTATATGATAGACTCACTAAACATGAGGTATAAAGAAATTAGTAATCTTATGAGTAAACCTACAAATCTTAATAAAGGTATAAAAAAATATAAAGAATCTATAGAATCAACATATCCTATGATACGATTAAAGCAGTTACGTTTAGATGGTATGAATATGATAATAGATCTATGTAGTAAAGATACTCATTCTGATATTTTACATACATTAAGTGTAGAATTGTATAAATCATTAGATAATGATAATGGTAATAGTGTATTTTTCGGATTAAAGTCACGTAAATCAATAGCAAATAATATTATTAAAAATCTTAACCTATCAGATTATCAGGGTAACCTTATTAAACATAAATATGATATTATTAGAGTAGATTCTCGTATTATGTAAATACTACATAATAAGTTAATAAACCAAATAAAAATGTATATACATATACAGTGTTTGATAGTATATGAAGTACTATAAGATTACTGGCTCTTCCGAATAATAATCCTAGAACTAATCCATATGCTACCAATAGCTGAGATCTAATATCTTGAGGTAATAATTTTGTGCTGGGAAACATACATATAGAAGCTAATAGAAATCCTTTATCTATATCTGTTAATACTTTATGCTGTTGTGATAATATAACTCTATACCCTCCACCTACATCTTTACTAAATACAGTATACATTATAGTTAATATTTTATCTTCATAATAATATAAATGACAACATTATTGGCAAAACCATGCCAATCGGGTAAGACATTTGAATTACTAAACAAAACAACAAAATTAATAGAAAATAATTCAAAAGCTATACATATTGTTCTAACAGATAATAGTTTGATCCAACTTGAACAATTACATACAAGAATTGAGAATGTAACAAATGAAGGAGTTATTGTTTTAAGTGCTGACTATGATATTTCTAATAGAGAAATACAAAAACGGTTATGCGATAATAGTGTAAAATATATTATTTTATGTGCTAATATGACTCAGATAAATAAGACTGATAAAATAATAAGATCTATGTTAAATGTTAATATAAGAAATTGTCAAGGTAAGACTTTTTATATTTGGATAGATGAAGGAGATAAGATAGCTGAACCTGCTAATATAAAAGTATTAGATAAGTGGGCAGAGTATGAGAATGTTAAAAAGATATGTTATATAACTGCTACACCTTATAGTTTGATCGTAAGATATGGTAAGATGAACGTAATGAAGGTTAAATTTATATATAATACAAAGACTTATAGTAAATGGTCTGATTGTAGAGTTATTACACAAAAAGAAACTAATAATCCTAACCTATATGTTAAAAAAGCGTTCGAAGAAAAAGAACCATATTCTGGTCAAGTATGGTTCATCGCTCCAGGAAATTTATGTGATACTCACGATGATATTACTAAATTTCTTAATAGGCGCGATTTTTATGTATTAACTATTAATGTGTACGGGGAATTTTTAACAACACCATCGAGAAAGGAAATACCGTTAGAAGGTAAAGGAGCATTGTCAGACAGGATATCTTTTCTATATAAAAAATATAATTTAAAAAATGAGTTATTTGCTATCGTTGGATACAGTAGAATAGGAAGAGGTATTACAATACAAAGTAGTACAGTTCTAATTACTCACGCTGTATTTCCTACTACACCAGTATCTAATGCTATTACTTATCAATTAGCAGGAAGATTATGTGGTAGTTATAAACAATATTCTAAATATAAACGTCCGTGGGTATTTTGTACAAAAGAATTTAATAAAATAGCTTTTGAAAGCGAGGAAATAATTATACAAATAGCGAAACTTATGTCTGTAGATTTAAAGAAATATGATCAGCTTGAAGAGAAAGCAGAAAAAAAATATATTAATACTCGTAAAATAAAGTGATTTATAATATGTAGTTAAATTACTTTTTCTAATTCATTATTAGTAAGATTATACGACGTCGGAAGTGGGGGTGAACATTTTAAGTGCGTTTAATACATCATCAATTCCCATATTAATACGATTATGCGACGGTGACGATAGCGGTGACGATAGCGATGACGATAGCGATGACGCTAG